>Ga0307992_1002379_pt1 | contig 10738 bp, 4 predicted proteins | sample EllFjometagen133_FD_203162 | JGI IMG/M metagenome (GOLD analysis project Ga0307992, IMG submission 203162) | Marine microbial communities from Ellis Fjord, Antarctic Ocean - #133 | ecosystem: Environmental > Aquatic > Marine > Unclassified | place: Southern Ocean | collected 2014-10-08
AACACTCGGTTCAGATTCTTTGGATGAACCGGATATTCGTTATCTATGAACTATTTGAGCAAAAGCACCTTACGTGCCATGGAGAAATTCTCAGCCTGCATGGCGATAATGTATACCCCCGAAGCAGCGGACTTACCTCGATGATCCTGACTTTTCCAGAAAATGTTGTGCTCACCCGCTGCATACACGGTTTCTGAACTGCTGTTCTCCCAGACCACTCTCCCTTTTAGATCATATATCACAATTGATATGTTAGAGATCCCAGGTGATTGAAATGGAATAGTGACCGTGGCATTAAAGGGATTTGGGTAACACGGGAGCAACTTGAATGTTTGAGGAAGAAGCTCAGCCTTGTCTGTGGCTGTAAACCGGGTACTAAATTCATAGCGATCATCTCGCTGAAGGGGAATATTCATCTTTATAAAAACCGAATCCCCGGGACTCCAGGAGGCTCCTGTTTCAGGAGTTGTGAGTATCCTCCAGGTGAACTCCATTTGCGAGGAATCAACATAGGCTTGACTGTTGTGTTCTCTGATAAATACTGGCTCCCCAACCTGCCATTCTCTATCCCCATTAATAGGGATATAGCCAAATTCTAAATTTTGAATTGGGTCGTCAATTAAGTTGAATATTTGAAAGGGTGTCATGAAACCTGGTTGGAAGGATGAGTCTACTCCCATCTCACTGAACGCAATTAAATACTCACCTGGCTTTCCTCCTATGCCGAGCCATTCCATTTGAAGGTCAAATGCAGGTGTAGTTCTGTTCCATGTGATGCTATCAACCTCAACAACCGGCCAGCTAAAAAACTCCAGCCTCAATCCATGAAAATATGGAGTTTGCATGTATGGTCTCAAACGATCAAAGGCAAATAATGTATCCTGGGTAGTCACATCGATTATTCTCATTTGTGTCTGATCCCAACGATCGGTTTGGAGCGTCTCTGCAAAACATTCTATCGCATACTCATGTCCTCTGAGATCAGATTCATCTGCAACAACAATTGACACTAAGGCATTGGAGACACCTGAAACATGAGAGACCATTGAATCTGGTAGCAAGTCTCGTTCATTCTCAACTTGAAAAAAGTCGCTATAATAGCTATTCGAGCTATCGCCATCACTCACATCCAATCTCAGCTGAATTGAGTTCGAATTTGGAGCTTGTCTTGAGTCCCAAAGAAAGGGCTCATTGGGCAGACCTTCCTCTATCAAGACCCAGCCAGAATATTCAATTGGATTAAAATAGAGGTCCACCATAACTTCATCCCCCTCAAGATCCAACACATCCCAGTCGATGGAATAATTACCAGAAATAAACTCACCTGATTGTGGTAAAACAAAATAGCCAAAGGGAGGCGAGTTTCCGGGGTTGTTGATTCGGATTGAATCGATTTGTGTGTAACCAAATATATCATTAGATCCAGCAATTAATTGAATGCTGTACCATGGATAGTCAGGCAAATTATTTATGTCAAGCGAAATGGTATTATCGCTCCCATTATAATTGCGCCATGCATCCCACCGCTCATTTTCACCTTTAAAGCGCACGGCATATTGATCTTGGGGCAAGGCATCCATTGATTCATAAGACCACTCTAAATCAATGGATTCGATGTGTTCTGAATGGGAAGATAGCCCGTTAAAGTCAACCTGTTGTTCCTGAAAACCCATATCAACGAATCCTTTCAGACGATCCATTTTTCGCTTCAAATCCAGGGGGATAGACATACTCTCTGGTGTGTTCGTTCGTCCAAATACAATAGCAACTTCAAAATCCAATGTATCCCCAGAAGGAAAATCGAATGGACCCGTTGCCACCATTAATAGACAATCCCTACCCCAATTTTCTTGTTGAAGATTGAGGGCTGCTGAACCATCAAAATGTTGGTGGGTCGCCCCTGCCGAATCCGGTTGGAAATACCATTGATCATAGTGAACTGCCCTCATGTTTGGTGTACCAGAGGGTATGCCACGCCATTCCCAATCTGTAAACAATTCGTTTGGATAATCCAGGTTCCCAGCGATCAACGCATACTGGATGGCTTCTTTATCAATCGCACCCGGACAACCACCTCCACCCGCCCATGCATCAGGGCAACTGCTTCCTCCACTTTCATCTCGCAATACACCTGGTCTTGTATACCAGTCGAACCAACGCCAACTGCTCAATCCCAACATCTCATCTTGATTTACATCTATGGTTCCATCATCATCAAAATCAATATCATATGGCGCAGTGGGAGTTTTGATAAATTGAAGCCCGACATGCTGCAAATCAGCGGCTCCATTGCTCATTCCATCAAAATCCCAGATAAAGGTTGAATTGGTCTCAGTATCAAATGCCATCATATCATCATCATTACTTCTACCCGTGTACCGCCCATTACGAAGTCGGGAATACGAATCAACATCAAAATAGAAGCCTGAAAAGACATTTTCATAATCCCATTCTGATTCATTCACCAATTGCATGCGAATAAGGATAGCATCTTCATAAATTGGATTATCGAAATCACTCACTGTAGCCAATACTTTGACTTGAGTAGGATAGCCCTGTGTCTGATCTTCATCACGATTTGCATAGGGATCATCTGTGAATTCAAAATAAATATCACGTTCCCCGATAAAACCAACCGATCCATCCATTCCGGGCCAGTATGATCCTTCACCTCCGCTCGGCCAACTTTCCGGCAAATCACTGTGAGCCAGAAGTGCTCTAGGATCTTCAGGAACCGTCCAGAAATCGCTAAAGGCATCTCCGGCAGTTAGATCACCTGAAAAAAGTTCTCCATAAGAGTTGTCAACCGCTTCCCAATCGGTTTGGATGTAACCATCTGACCGATCAAACCAAGATTCGCTAACCGTGGGTCCAAAATAAAGTAATGTATCTGGGAAATCGGGGTGACTTCTAAGAGCCCAGGGATAACTGGCACCTGTTTCGGAGCGTCCAGGTAAACCAAGGATAAATGAGAGGTTATTTAGGTATTGATAGTTTTCGTCTGCACCAGAAGGGGTAAGAGCATAATGTGAGAAATTACCGTTATTAACAGATGCATTTTCAATGCCACCCCTTGTTGCAAAACCAACAGCTCGATCGGACACAGAACGTTGTGAAGCAATTGAGGGAGAGTTCATTAAGTGATCATCAAGAGCAAAAGCAATGTGAACAAAGAAGAGCAAAAGAACTAATTTATGCATGATTTCCCCACATTTATCTAGACCTGGAATAAGATGAATGAGTATAGCTAATAATTACCTGGGTTCAATGTGAAACTGTGGCCCATTCTGTTAACAATTAAAAATGCTAAGTTGAATAGGATTGAGGCTTCTTAAAGTAATTTAGATGGGTTTTGTATAGTGGTAAACCAGCTGCCTATCCAACTTCTGCTTCTGGTGCTACAGTTGAGAGCGTGTTCATTCAGGCTACCTTACCCCATCCGCTCGCCCGTGATTCGGATACATTAGATACTCCCGTATGATAACGACGAGGGATTGGGAGTTCCTAGACGTGAAATAAACCAAGAAGAAAGCCCCAGACCATAGTCCAGGGCTTTTATGTAAGTCGACAATTGTTACTTTCTTATTTGATGTAAAGCATTTTGATCACCTTGGAATATGATCCTGCCTGTAATCTCGTTAGATACAAACCTGTTGAAACCGGTTGACCTAAGTTGTCTAATCCATTCCAAACATGTTTATACCAACCAGCTACCTGAGTACCCGAGTCAATCGTTTTCACCGACTCTCCACGAATGTCATAGATAATAAGTGAAACATTTGCGTCTTCAGGAAGTCCATAACTCAAAGTTGTGCTTGGATTAAACGGATTTGGATAATTTTGCTGTAGGACAAATTCGTTTGGCAGAGACATGTTCTCAATGATTGAGACATATCCTACCGTAAATTTGAAAATCTCTGATTCAGTCATCAATGAATCGGAATCGCTGGCGATAACCTTCCACCAATATTCAGCATCATTGACCAATTGGTTCGCTAGTTCAAGGCTGAACCCGGGACTATAGAGCCCTGTATGTTCAAAGATGAGATTAACCATATTTGAATCGCTGGCAATCTTCAGTGAATATGTCACGATATCCAAAGGGTCCGGATCAGATGAAGTTTCCCAGACAAATGATGGAGTTTGAGACAATCCAGCAACCTCATTAATCGGACTCGACAGCACAAAGCCTGAGGGTGCTTCAGAAACCAGATCGGTCCAGAATGTAGCTTGCGCAGATTGAGAGATACCTCCCGCATTGTCCATGACAAGTACTTGCCAACGGTATTGTGAATTGTCTTCAAGGGGAATCGTTACTTGCACATTATTGGTATCCGTGAGGGCAGAATCCAATACAGAATTATTAACATTCCACCACTGAACTTCATAGTGAAGGGTATCATTCAAATCCTGATCTTGAGCCATGGTCCAATAGAATTCAGGCATTAAGGTTAAGACAATCACTGAGTCTGGGGAAATAAGGTCTACGATACTGGGAATATCATTCGCTGTGTTGGTCACAAATGGCTGATACCCACCAATATTATTAACTTCAAAGCCCATACGGTCTTGGGCCACAACTTTCCAGTAATAAGCTGTATTATCTTCAAGTGGTTCAAAATAGGTAAAGGTTATCTCTAGGCCCATGTCCAGCGTAATGGTACCCGGTTCAGGTGTATCGAGATAGAGGGTGTAACGAAGTGTATCCAGAGGATCTGGATCAACTGCACTGGCCCAGGTAAAGGTGGGCAACACACCGGTCTCTGCATCTACCTGTGGGTAAAGGAGTGCGAAAGGCTCTGGTACATTATTTTCTGAATTTACCACAAATGAGCGGGCTCCAGACATGGAACTCATTTCATAGCTATCAGATGCAAAAACAGTCCAGAAATATTGGGTATTGTCTGCTAATGGATCAGTTACTTGCCATGAAACAGGGGCCTCTCCAACAGAAAGGAACCCAGATGAATCAACTTTAGTTAACAGATCGATATCTGAGTACACACTGAATATATACTGCAAATCATCTCCATCTGGATCTGATCCACCAGCTACTGTCAATATTGGACTCGCTTCAACAACTGTAGCCTCTAATGGTGAGGTCAGTTCAGGAATTATCATCAACGAGTTCATCTGAAAGCTAAGCAGCGTCCACTCACTCCAAACCGTCCCATCTCCAGCCTTCAACCGTAAAAAGTAACTCTGACCATCAAGAAGGTTGCCACCTGCATATTCTATACTACTTTCACCCCGGCTGATAATGCCTGAATCCCAAATATCAATATTCCCAAAGGCAGAATCCGTGGACAAATGCAGATGATATTCAACCATATTTTCATCATGAGAATCAAAATAGTCAAAACTGATCAGAGGTGTATGATCAACCAGATGTTGAAGATCATCCGAGTCTCCAATATCCAGATTTTGGATCTGGATCAATCTCGTTTCACTAGAAACCTCGTTTGAAAAATCACTTTCGTAGCCATCAACATCAACAGTTGAAATCCGATAATAATAGGTGGTCTCATCACTTACATCCGTATCGATATAACTGGCATCCTCAACATCTCCAATGACACTATCAATTAAAGTAAGGGCCGGCGAAACTACATCGCGATAGATCAGGTATTTTTCAAAATCAATTGCCGTACTGGCGGACCAATCCAGGATGATCTGCTGGTAGCCTGAAGTCACGATGAGGTTCTGAGGGGCATCCGGCTCTGGCGGCCAATTACCCAATTGATAGAGTGTCTGTATCTCAGCCTCAGTAAGCTCAGTATCATGGAGCCTGATATCATCAATGCTCCCGTTGAAATGTCTTTCCCAGTTTCCGGTTTTCCCAATAAATATCTGAAAATTTGCATATTCTATGGGACTGGTTACCAGATCACTGGCTAATTGGCTATCAATAAATAGGCGGGATAGAGTGTCACTTCTAGTCCAGACGATGTGAGTCCATTTATTGGGTATCAAGGATAATTCATGATCATACCCACTACCACCGATTCTCCAAGTATTTGCACCGTCCAAGGATTGGAATACCCAGTTAGTGGTTCCAATATGATTTCCATCGATGATGGCTACATTATTTTGTTGATTTTGCTCTGGATTAACCCAGAGCGATAGGGTGAATGCAGAATTTCCAGGAATCATATTTGGACAAACGATATAATCATCAATTCCATCAAAGGAAGCAATGCTACCAGGATTACCAAAACGATTAAGCCCCGTAAAATCAACTCCACCGTAGGCGATAGCATTAAAGTTTTCCTCATTAACATCATCGGCATTGCCTGTAAAGGGATAGTGGGCAACTAAGCTGGTCGATTCTTCTTCGATAGTTGAAGGAATAAACTCAAATGTAATCTGGTAGGGATCTGGAGATACTCCCACACCACTGTGAAGATGGATGTAATATACACCTCCGGAGCTAACTGCCACAGAACCAGTACTCCCATCAAACATATAGTCAAAATAGGGGTCATCTCCGCTGGCTCCCACTGCAATACCATTCTCGTTGTAACAATACATACGGTCGTAATCCTGAGCCCAGGCATAAGTCGAAACCCAGTTGCTCACTGCGACTTCTATAGTTCCCGTCTCAGGGATAAAGAGTTTATAATAATCCTCATCTCCACTGACCTCATTGCCGACACCAGTAGATCTCCACTGGTAAGCATCATAAGTGGTCCCAAAATTGATCAGACCGGCTGTCGAGATTTCATCATTGGGTTCAAATTGATCATCCACGGCTTGAAAGCTGGGTTTGAGTGAGTATTGGTTCACTTGGTATACTCCACCAGCATGGAATCTTGGAAAATATTGCCCTCCTGATGTCAAATTTATGGTGATATTAGCTGTATCAGAACCCATCATGGCCGCATAGTAGGGATTATCACCTCCTGCTCCAACTGGGTTGCCTACAGCATCATAAATATACATACGGTCATAATCCTGAGCCGAGGCATAAAGTGACCCCCAGTTGACCAGCTCGAATGACAGGATACCCGGACTTGGAGTAGTCAATGTATAAAAATCTTCATCGCCCCAGACCATATTTGTGGGTGTATAACGCCACTGAGATGCCTGGATAGTTTGATCCAGATTAATCGGTGTTGCAGCAACAATGGATTCGTTGGGCTCATAATTGTCCACAACTAATGTCCGAGAGGCAAGCACAGTATATGCTTGAGCTGTCTGACCTTCAGGCCAGCCATACATGGATCCCGAATGGAAATCAATATAATAAGTACCTGCTTGACCAACCCGCGTTATCAGTGTATCAGGATTGCTGAGCATGTGCCATAAATATGGATCTTCTACACTTCCATCTATTGATTCCATGCTAGAGTTATAGATATAAATCCGATCATAATCAAAGCTCCAGTTAAGTGTATTCTCCCAACCGGTGACCACAATACTCAATTCGCAGGGACCATCCAGATCGATCTGACAACGTAGGGTCGTTTCCGGGTTTTGGCCTAAGCTAGTGGTCTGGTCTAAAATGAGTACGGTCTGGGCAGACATCAACATTGGAAACGTGATCAATCCTAAAAATAGGTTTATACCTGTTCTAAATGACATTGGCACCTCTATCTAATTTTAAACTCGATTTTTACTTAATTTTCTGAGAAACAATTTATGCTTGAATTTGGTAATGACTAACTCAATGACAAATAGATTTTCCATTCTCATATAGGGAAATCGTCTCAAATACGTATCGGAATCAAACAGAGGGATGAAGGAATCTCATAAACCCCGGTTATTGAACCAAATTGTATCACCAAATGCACTTGGTGTTTTTGCGATAACAGTAACTATCTGTGAGATAGAGTGTTGCGGGATAAAGTCTAAGGATTGGGAATCGCTCGCCTGAGTGAAGTGGACCATGTCAAAGCAGAATAACATGAAGCGAAGATGGGTCCTAATCATTAAGAAATACATCCTGAACAAACTTCGTTGCAGCAGGCACGAGGAAGAAATATGTATTTTGATTATATACTCCAATCAACATCATTCCAGGACAAATTTTTACTGAAGTGAAAGGAGATATCAACCGGAATTAAGCTGAACACCATAGACACGCAAATTAGTACAGCTCCAGATACAAAATTTGGATTCTCAAATCATATCTTGCGTTTCAGCAGAAAGAACAACCCATTACATTTGAGTATTTACCACGGTATAAATTGGGGCATTATCATTATCAGCCAGACCCTCTGGTAGCATTGGTAGCGATTGTGGCGTACATCTTGCGATAAAATTGTCTACTATTCAGGAAGGCTGCCAGGCCCGGCAATCGCATTTGAATATCTTTCCAATGAGCCCGAATAGCAGGCTGGAGCGGGCCAAACCCGCTTCGCTGCAAAGTGGCCCCCCAAAGTGGGTTCAATTCAAGAAATACAGGCTGACCATCTTTGATAAGAAAATCTATGGCTCCGATATTATTTCCTAGAATTCTGACGCTGTCAATTATCTGCTTTCTGAAGCGGGAATCGCCCATAAGAGCGTGGAGTTTGAGATTCAAGTCTATGAAATATTCATATTCTTTTGGACTGGCATCACGATAATGAATTTCTCTTTTCTGAGCGCCAACACCATAGAAACTTAGGATCTTATCAAATACTACATGCGCCCTATAAACCTCACTAAAGCCCTGTCTCGTAGTCGTCTCAATAAATTCTACAGCCATGACACGGCTGTGTTTTCGATTCTTGCTTGCAGATTCAACGCGATCGAAAAGGTTCTCTAGCGTTCCGGTAATGAGCTTCTCATCTGCATCCGGTTCGATGATTACCAGACCATCACCCCCGCTTTCGTTGTTGGTCCTCAGAATGATTCGTGCATATTTTTCTTTGAACATCTCAATCTGAGATCGTGCGAATTCTAGATCTGAGAGGATGATGTGATTCGGTACCAACAGCACTGCTTTCTTCCACAGTGCATAGGATTCATCCTTCAGGTCACTGGTATAAAAGCTCTTGACATCATTCACTATGAGCAAGGAGTCGCGGTAAGGGGCAATCTTTGACTCAATACGCTCAACGTCCTGATCGGTGGTTCTTTCTGGAATATTCCTGCAGAAGATTACGTTGGCTTCGGAAATATTGAAGGTCTGCCACAAACCACCCGTAAGAACGGCTGCTTCGCTTTCATGGCGTCTGCGACGTTCGATCTTATAACGATCACGGAATATTTTCTTGCGAAAGCCTTGGTACAGACCAATAAAGTAGATACGCGGACGGGACATCATTAAATATACTTGCCAGATCTTTAAAATGCGAACGATCTTCAATAAGTGAGAGCAAGGTATGAGGGGAAGCCTGCCCAATTGTCTCTATGACGATATAGGGTGACATTACACGAACTGTTCTGATGCTTTTCATTTCGGGAGAGAAGGTGATACATCGTACGTGCCTCAGGCTAATCCATTAACTCATATTCAGATCTATTGGGAAAATATGCCTGCATAAATGATCTTATTTCTTCTATTGCTTCAGGTGAAGTATCTGAATATTGATTTAAGCAGAAAGAGGATGGATTGTGGATGTTTATTTTTTCTAATAATAATTGAACATTGTTGGCGGACAGGTTGACGTATGTAAAATTGAACCTGAAAACATATCTGCCAAGGATGTTAAATTTCTTAGTCTTTCTATGGATAGTTTTCAAGTATTTAGTTTTCCCTATCGAATTAGCAATAGCATAAAATCCGAAGAGATAATAGGGTATGATTGCAGTCTCCTCCCGAAATGGGTGCTTAGATGTTCGAAGAAATGCATCATTGTATTTTTTCTCTAACTCATATACGACGGACTTCAGCATCGGTTTCACCGTATGCCGAAAATCATAGTGGATATCCCTATTTAATGATTTTGCTATTAACATCCTGCTGTTTTCAATGGCATGTTGATGTTCATTATCTAGTTTGCCTACAAGTTTAGAGCGATCTAAATGATATCCTCTCTTCTTTGGCCATACTCTTGATGTAAAGATAAAGGGTGTACCACTTTTATTGAAAAAGTGTGTTGGTTTGGTAAGTTTTCCTAAAAACATATCATCGTTAAAATATATATAATGCTCAGATAGTTCCTTTATGTGATGCAAGTTTGCTTCAATTCCTCTTGCACTAAAGGTTGGAAGATGCGATTGATCTCGAAATATAGATGTATGATCAACGATGGTAATTTTAGAATTAGAGATATCTAACCATGAGGGGACTTGATTGTCTGTTACGATGAATATTCTATTAACCCATGGAGCAAATTGATACACTGAACGTAAAGAGTATTTTAATTCTTCATTATGTTGAAACCGGGCTTCGGAATTTGCGTTGCTTGATACCCTGGTACCGAGTTTTTCTGCAGTAGCTGTCCTTTTTCTATTCCATTCTGGGTCGGCCCCATCAACCCATGTATAGACAACATCAATTTTCATTACGCAACCTTAATATTCTAGGTGTGGCACCACCTTTTAGCGGCGTGGCACATTGTATGTTAGCAATAAGTATCAAAGAGTGGTGTTTGAATCACTGGATGTAAAATGTGATCTTTCTTTAAAGATACTCTCATTGCTGTCTATTGGCAAATTTTCTCTAGCGTGGGAAACAGGTCTGTGACCCTAAGACGAAGATTTGGCAAACTCACATGGGATTGAGAATCCCCTTGTTACAAATTTTGACAGAGAAAGCCGGTGCAAGTCGTGACACATATACGCCACACTGTCATCGTAAGTTGCT
>Ga0307992_1002381_pt1 | contig 10736 bp, 12 predicted proteins | sample EllFjometagen133_FD_203162 | JGI IMG/M metagenome (GOLD analysis project Ga0307992, IMG submission 203162) | Marine microbial communities from Ellis Fjord, Antarctic Ocean - #133 | ecosystem: Environmental > Aquatic > Marine > Unclassified | place: Southern Ocean | collected 2014-10-08
GTTTCGCCGACCGTCAGATAAATGGTGTTCGAGGCCGTCAGATCGCCGGTCGTCGTCCAGCCCGCCCAGCTGCTGGCGTTGGTGATTGTGATCGGCGCATTGAGCAGCACGGCGTTGGTGACGGTGATCTCGCTCCAACTGGTGATGGTCTCCGTATTAAGATTCAGCGCCTCGAAATCTTCCGTGCCGGATTCCAAGTTGTCTACTTTGCCGGATACAGTTATCACGTCGCCGGTCGATGCGTAGCGCCCGTCGTTGTAGCCGCGATTTCCAATGCCTGATCCAGTCGTCGGAGAGACGTCGGTAAAAATCCCGTCCAGCGCAACAACAAATCCAGCCAACCCAAGTTCTGTCGATGCGGTGAGGTTTATAATATCAGCAGTAATGCCGATTCCTTCGCCGACGTCGGAGTCCTGCACTGCCGTCGCCGCCAGCGCGACGGTCTGCGTGTAGGTCGCGTTTGTCGCCTGCACGGCCGTTTCCGCCAAGTTCCAAACATTGGAAGAATTGCCCACATCGGTTTCCAATGCCAGGAAACTATTACTGACTGTTCCTAAATTTGTTTCCAATGTCTGGACGTCATTCGTAATCGACTGCGCCGCATATCGATCATCCATTGCCCCGACATTTAGGAGATAACTATCATCTGCATTCGTTGCATCCGGCGCGTAAATGTGTCCCGTTGTTTGGAACGAGACCAACGTCGAAACAGATCCCCAATAGCTAAAATTCGTATTATACGTTGCATAGCAAAGTCTCAGATCACCGCCGTTAAGTTCATTCACAAACCCAAATGCTTCATTAGGCGCCCATTTGTCGGTAAAAACAACCGACATTCCCGAACTTGCCGTATCACAAAACGTTTGCACGCCAGTAAACGTCAAGTTGCTGGCTGTGCCATCAACCGCGTCCACCTTCCCAGTGACAGAGTTCCAAACATCGGAAGAATCGGTGATAGAACCTTCCAAAATCTGGAAAGCATTCGACGTTGCCGTATAGCTTTCTTCCAATGTTTGGACAGAATTGCTGACCGCTAAAATCTGAGCCCTGACTTCTGTCAGCTCATCCGAGTTGTACGGCCCGTCATAAGTGTAGCTACCCGGATTTGGTGCCCACTTTACAATCAAGCGATTATAGGCCACCACGCCCAAATATACATTCACCCCACCAACCGGCTGGAAAGCCCGAACATAGCTGTAATATTCTCCGGCAGGCAAACCAGCCTCCGCCGGGGTGAGCGTTATGCGCCCGTGCCCGGCGGAGGCATCCACAACAGTCCCCACCTTGTGAATCGCCGCATTGGTGTCGCCCTCGTTTTCGTAGGCCTCCCAACGCAAAAAAACATCGTCATCCGTCAGCACCGCCGGAGTCTCCCCGTGCAGCGCAGTCACATCCAGCGTCACACTCTCCCACCGGAAAAACCGGATCGGTTCCAACCGGTCAAAATCAAGATCACGGGTCGCATAGCGGACATCGTCCACATCGTTTGCCAGTGAGATTTGCGCCACATCGAGTTGGGCAACCGCCGGCGAAAAAACGAAACATAAAAGCAGAAACAAGAAAGCGGTTTTTTTTATCATAGTGGGAATCTCCACTATTGCTCCGATTGTTCAGCGAGTAGGGACGGACCGCCGGGCCGCCCGACCCCCTCCACCGGAGGGGTGGCCGCAGGCCGGGGTAGGTTCCCCGGCAAGGCTATGAAATCGCGACAAACGCGGTCTTCTTTTCCCACGTTTGAACCTGCTTATAATAATCCGTTCCGTCGCTTAGATATTCTGGGGAATCGCACACGCAGCGTAGCATGCTCTCAGCGGTCGTTGTGCTGGCCGTCATGTCTCCAATGGGAGACAGATAACCTGCACCATCAAAAACAATACCATCAATTTTCGTGGCCGCCGTGGTCGCCACCAGCCTCAAGTTATGCACCGCATAGTCATCGTCAAACGTGTTTGCAATCGCGTCTAAATACTTAATTTCGCAGCAGCACCACTTCGAATTTGTCGATGAAAACCAGCAGATAAATACATCCGTTGCGGTGTTCCCGCTTTCGATGTAATAATGATAATCCCCGTGCATCCCCAGAGAAACCCATGCTGTGCCATTGGTCGCGGGATACGTGGATCCGGGGGAAAAACTCGGCGGCACAGTGTACGTACTGCCACTGGCCTCCCATGCGCCAGACCATGGAAAAATTGCGCCGGAGGCCGCCCCGTTATACTTCCCGGCTGAATCATCCCAGTCCGTGCCGCCATCGCGGATTGAGTAGGTCGAATTATCAGCGGCATATTTCAAAGACGAACTTACCGCCGCCATCGTGTAGGTGTCGTTTGCAGCCCCATAGTCTGCGCCCGATCCGGTACAGGTCAGCGGCGCAAAGAAGTCAGTAACAAAATTAAGCAAAATAATTGCCTCTTCTGTTGTAACAATCTTCTCGACGCCGCCATTTTTTGCGCTCAAAGACAGGGCTGTATTCCCAAGCTCAGAGCTATACGCCGCATTTGAAAACCGATGCCGAATCAACTGCCAGTCATCGCGACCGTATAGCGTCGCACCGTTATATTGTGTGTCAAAAAATGGATGAATTTTTTCCCACGCCCAGTTTGTTGTCATCTTGTCCCCTATTCGAAATTAGAGATTTCCTGTGCATTGCGAATCCCGCGCAGCAGCCGCGTTTGTTCCTTCGACTCTTTTTCAAGCGCCGTCAGCTCTTTGGGCGGCACCGCCGGGTTTGCCATCAGGCTTTCAATGCGCCCTATCACATCGCTCATCGCCGCTTGGTTGAAATCCTTGCGGTCGTTTGCGCGGGCCGAGTGAAACGACGAATTCCAGCCCAGCGACGCCGAAAGATCCGTCCCGGATTGCCGCGATCCCGCCAATTTGTTTTTCCAGAAATCAAGTTGATCGTCCAGATTCCCAGTACCGACGTGGAAAAAATCTTTCGCCGCACCGATCTCCTTGCCCATGCCGCCGGAATAGGACGTTCCCATGTTTTCGCGGGTGCGTTCTTTCCGCTGCCCGGATTTATTAGCGGGGCCGTCGGCCTCATTTACGGCGGCCAGCGCGTCCGCGGCGGCCTTTGCGGCTGTAACTTCTTTTTCGACGACGGCTTGCGCATCGGCCAGCTTCGCGGCGGACGCTTTGTTGGCGGCGGCTTTTGCGGCGGCCACCTTCGCGGCCTCAACTCGTGCCTCGGCGGCGTTTGCGGCGGCCTGGATTGCCGCCAATTTCTTCGCGCGGGATTCCGCTTGCCGCACCTCGCGATCTGTTTGTTTTTTGTTGCGCTCTTCTTGTTTTTTCGCACGCTCCGAATCAATGGCGGCCTCGGTCGCCTTGTCCATTTCCCACGACCGGCTGGAGGCATCGCCCATCACCCCAGCAAGATTTGCCATCTGAGAATCCTCCCCCCACTTGCCCGTGAAAATGTTTTTCAGATCGGTACCAACGGCTCCCACCCCGGCGAAAAGTCCCTCCTTGGCCGCGTCAAACATGCGGGTGACGGGCCTCCATATTTTCTCAATACTAAACGCAAAGTCGGCAAAGCCAACCTTCATGCGGATCAGCATCTTTTCCCAGCTGTCCGAAATCGCGTCCAGCTTCCAAAGCTGCGCATCGGAAAGCGCCAACCCCGCCGCCTCCGTGCTTCTCTTCAGCTCATCAAACCCATTTTCCGCCAACGAAATCAACGCCTCTTCCAGCTTCCCTGCGTTGCGTTTACCAAACAGATCAACCAGCACGCCAAAATCCTGAAGCTCCTCATAGTTTCCGGCAACGGCCTCCAAAAGCTGCGGCATCGACTTACCCGCCAAATCCTCCATCGTAATCCCCAGCCGCTCAAACGCATCCGCATACATCGCCTCGCCATTCAGTGCCGCGTCCTGCGCGTCGCGCAAACTCAACAGCGCCTTGCCCGCGTTTTCAACCGTTCCGCCGGCATTCGTCACCGCCACCTGAAACGCCTGCAGCTCCCCCGTTGAAAGCCCCGTCTGATACGCTAGATCCGAAATCTGCGAACCATATTGAATCACCTGTTTCGTAAATCCAACAATGGCTCCCACCGAAAAAGCGGCCACCAACTGCGGACCAATCTTCTTTAACTGGCTCGAAAACCCGCCGACCGACTTTGTTGCTTTATCCGTCCCAGCCTTCACGCCCTTCGCGTCCAGGCTCATCTTCGCTTTCAAATGTGCGCTCATAGTTCAGTTCCCGGTTGTTGGTTTTCTGTTATTGGGTGGAACTCGACCTCCGGGCGGGTTGGCCCCGCAACGTCTTGGCTGTTCAAATCCCCTCCATTGGAGGGGTGGCCGCAGGCCGGGGCGGGTTCTTCATCGGACGCCATCAACTGATTATAAACATCCATTTCCGCAAGCGACACCAAACTATCATCCCCGTGGTTCGCGCCGATCACCGCCGCCAGCTCGAACGCCCGCGCAACCGGAAGAGCCCACGTTTGCCCGGCAGTCAAATTTGTCTTCTCCTGAATGATGCAGAAAACCGACAAGTGCCAAGGGGTGCGGCTTTCCTGTTTTTCGCCCGGTTCCTCCCAGCGCGGCGGAGCCCCGCTATAAGTCGTCATATAATCGTCAAACAACTCGCGAACCGCGGCGGCATCCTCTGGCCCCATCGCCCCAAACCGCCGCCCCAGTCGACCCATCGCCTTGTTCGCCCGCCCGCTACGGATCTGCCGTCGGGCTTTTTCAGGCGACCGGCTGCAAACAAACAGCGCCGTCGCCAGATCGGAAAGCTCGGGAATTTCCCCGCGATAAAGAGAGCTATCCAGCCCGCACAAAATATCAGCATGCCCAAGACAGAAGGGCTGCAACAAAAGCCCCGCCACCCGTTGCATCTTGATAAATTCGTGTTGACTATAGATGTACATCGTTTGGTTTTCTTAATCAAAAAAAGGCGGCAGGTTGCCCCGCCGCCCAGTTAAAAAATCCCCTCCGCCGGAGGGGTGGCCGCAGGCCGGGGTGGGTTAGGCATCATACGTCGCGGCCATGCTCGCTTCACGGATCACCCCAAGCGATAGACGACTCACACCGCGAGTGTGCGCCACGGAAGAGCTTTGAACCCGGTAATTCACCACCGCCGCATCACTCGGGCCCTTCAGCGAAACCGTGCTGTTTTTTGCGGGCGGCACAATGCTCCCGGTCGATTTAATCAGCAGCGTCAACGACATCACCGTCCGTGGGTCCATATCAATAATGGTCGCCGTGCCGCCGTCCGTATCCTTAATAACTTCCTCGTCCGACTCCGCCGAAACGGAAAGGTCCTCGACCTGATAGCCGGTATATTCCGCGGTTCCGAATCCGAGTTTCCATTCAACGCCGGTCTGTGTAGGTGCTGCCATAATAGTCCCCTTATTTTAAAATTACCTCACCCTTGCCCCGGTTGTTCAGTGGAGGGAGGGAGGGAGAGAGGAAGTATGAATTATGAAAGATGAACTATGAAAATAGTATTTTTTCTATAAGCGCCTGCGGCACCTCTTTCATACTTCATCTCTCATCTTCCCGTTCGATTTAACCCCACTGCTCTGCCATCGCACGGGCAATACCTGGATATGTTTTCGACCTTAGTTTTCCACGGTCTTCAGATGGGGGCATTTTCCAGATTCTTTTTTCTCGCCCGTCGACAATATCTGTAGGATGCAATTCTTTTAGCCCGCGGAGCCATAGTCCGGTTTTCTTCGTTTCGCCGTGGCCGAACTGCCAAGGCTGAATGTATTGAGGTTTTGGAAAAGCATCACTCATGCGACTAAGAACGCCAACCGGATTCTCCAAATAGACCTTTTGGCAATGTTTCTTCGCCAGCTCCCACACAGACACCATCCATTCCACGGCTTGGACTCTTTTGTGAGCCATCGGCATTTTGTTTCCATACCAACGATTTCCGGAAACGGCGACGGCTGTGCACGGCAAATGTAAGCCTATAAGATCCCATGGCCCGGCGTTCTCGATTGCGTCGGCTACGTCGCCCTGTATGTGCCACTCTGGGTGACCTCCAGAGCATTCTTGCAAGTCGCACGAAAAGGCTTCATGTCCCAATTCTCTAAACGCAAGGCATACAGCCTGGCTTTCTTCACACCCTATTAATATTTTCATTTTCATTTCCTCCGTATAATTAAGAATCGAACAAAGAAATAGAGAGTACGGGATTACCCGCCCCTCATTGTTTTTCGTTATTCGAAATCCGCCGGAGCCGCCCACACCTCCGCCGTCATAATGGATGTAAAACTATTCCCGTCCGCGCTGCGCACGTTCTCGATCAGCCGAAAATACATCGCCGTGAATTCCGCCACCTCGGCGGTCAACCGGGCGGCCACATCAGAAGTCATCAACGCATCACGCACCCGGCCCGTCAGCTCGTTATGTTCCGCACGGCCAAAATCCGAATGGCACTTGATCGAAACGCCCAGCATCAGCATCCGGTTTCCCGTCGGCTCAATGGCCTCCTCATCCGGCGGCACCCCATTATCCTGCGCCGCAATCAGCACCGCCGGTTCCTCAATTGGGTCATCATCAAACGCCCGATGAAAACTCAGCTCTGCAGGCAGATCCGCCAGCCCGCTCAAAATCGCAAGGGCCGCCGTTTCCAGTTTCTCTTCCAATGTCTGCTTGGGTGCTTCCATTTTTTTACCTCCTAATTTTAATTCCAATCAATCCCCTCCACCGGAGGGGTGCCCGCAGGGCGGGGTGGGTTCATCTCGCGCTATGCTTCTTTGCAATCCGCGCAAGCATCCGATCCATGCTATGCACCATCTGGTTTTGAGTGCTGTGCAAAGACCGCTCAACCAGCGCCCGGTGCCGCGCCGCGTGGGGAACCGCATTCACCGCTTCCAGATACCAATCCGCCTTACCGGGCCGCCACGTATCGCGGCCATAGCCTGGGGCCGAGCCATGGCGATCGATCCACGTTGGAAACCGAAGCCCAAACTTTTTCGCCGCCATCCGGAACCCCGCCTTGGCCATCCCAACATGCGCCATCTTTGCGCGTAAAATCGTGTTTTTGTTTCGTTTGGTCGTGTACATTTTTCCCGAAAAAGTCGTGCCGGTGCCCTTCATCGTAACCGGAGACGCCCGATACTTGATCCGTCCGCGCTTGCCCCGATACTTCTCCGCCCACGCCGAGGCAACATACAAATTGTCCTCGAACTGCAGCGGCCAAAGCCGATCCCCAAACATCTCATGGAACTTATTAAGCGCTGGCTTACTGCTTAACTCACCCAAAACGCTCGACAGATCCCGGCGAATGGCATCCTTTCCAACCTTCGCCGTCTTGGGCGGCATCGCCCGAACCGCGCCGCGCAACATGCTTTGCATCGCATCCGTCAGCACATCGTGAGCGCCGAGCCCAGTATCCCGCTCAAAGTCGCGCAACGCCCGGTCAAACGCCTTGCGCTCAATCTGCACGCCGCCGTTCATTATGGAATTACGCAGTTCGCTGCAATACTGGCCTTGCCCGGCAACTTGGAAACGGAGTCCACCATATAGCTCATGTCATCATAAATCATCCGGTCGCCCGGCTTCGGTAGATCGCCGTCAAAATCCGACCGCCTGAACGTCAGCGCCAGGCTCGTGTCCGGATCATAGCCCTCCAGCTGCAGGTCGGCCCCTTCGGAAAGCTCACCGACCACCGCCTCATAGGTCTTGCCCTTCCAATCGACATCCTCGCCCAGATCGCCCTGCACGGCCCGCATATCGTTGTCCATCATTCGTTGTATCTTATTCATCACCCTTGCCCCGATTGTTCGAGATGAAGTATGAAAGCTGAAAGATGAACTATGAAAATGGTATTTTTTCTATAAGCGCCTGCGGCACCTCTTTCATCTTTCATAATTCATATTTCATAATTCAAAAAGCGGCCCCGCAATGGGGCCGCTTTCAATAAAATCCCCTCCACCGGAGGGGTGGCCGAAGGCCGGGGTGGGTTACGGATTCTTATCGACAATCACCGAAATCGTCACCGAGTTGGTCCCGCCCGTCGCGGCCCCCGCCGTCACCTTCATTCCCAGCACACACGCGGGCGCATTGGTGGCTAGAGCAACCCCTGCGGTGTTTCGCGTAATCAGTCGCGGAATCAGCGTCACATCAGCGGCGACATCGTCTGCGCTGAAAATCACCGCGCCGGTCACGGCGTCCGTAATGTCCAGATCGAACGGATCGGTGTTGGCCACATCGATCACCATCAGCATAATCTCGCCGCTGGCATCCAGCACCGCCGAGTCCAGCGTCACCGAGTTGGTCGTCACGCTGGCCAGCGTCACCGTGGCGTCTTGCAGATCGGCTCCAAAACTCATCAGCCCAGCCATCATCATCACCATCATCATCACCATCATCATCCATATTGATTTTCTCATACTCGCTCCTCCCCCTTCGTTATCCCTATTTACTGCCACCCTGAAAAATTCCCCTCCACCGGAGGGGTGGCCAAAGGCCGGGGTGGGTTACTCCTCGGCGGCCTCAACCTGTTCCGCGCAAAACTCCCGCGTCGCGGCCACACTATAGCCGTCCTTCTCTCGAACCGGGAACCCGTCCACCTTGCGCAGCTCGTCGAGCTTTGCGCGGCCCAGGCCAACCGCCTCGGCCAGATTGTCCAGATTGCCGACAAACTCGCCGCTGGTTTCATTGGCCTCAACCACCGGCTCCTTGAACTTGATCCGCTTTCCATTCCCGGAAACGAACAAATGCGCTTCTTCGAGCTTCACCGGCCGGCCATCCAACTGGATCAATCCGCCTTCGGCCTTTAGCTGTTTGAAATAGGCCTTCTGCTCTTGCAGGGAGACATCGGGCAGCGCCAAAGTCACCCACTGGCCCTCCGCCGTTTTTGCTGTAATTGTCGAAATTCTCATCTTTGGTTTTCCTTCTTGGCAGGGAAGGCTCTCCGAGCCGTCCGCTCTTTAAAAAGGCGGGGCCGAAGCCCCGCCCTACATTCTCACCGCTTACGCAGAGACAATGCGTTTCAGCCCGGCGGCAATCCCGACCGCCTTGCCACCCATCGCCTCGAAGGTGAGGTATTTGGTGCCGGTGTCGTTGTCGTACCACTCGCGCATCCCAAGAACCATTCCGGTCTCAGGGTCAACCAGCGGCTCGGCAGCGGCATAGGTGTTGCCGTCCTGCGGTGCGAGGTAGCGCATGGCAATCGCCATGCCGCTTCCGTTGCCTGCAAACCCAACCAGGTTCTCGGCGTTGGCCGGAATCACATCAGACTCATAGACATTCATCCCGGAGAGCTTGGTAAACATGCCGTCCTTTACCGCCTCGGCAGAGCCAAGGTTGGCGACGGTTTTGATGCTGTCGTCTTTCAACAGAGCACCAATATAGTCGCCATCGAGCACCAACTTGCGGTTAGCAAGTGGAACCTTCGCGGTTCCCAGCGCCGTGCGAATGTCCACCACATCGTCACTGTCAAACGCCGAAGCGAGGCCCGTATGAACGGCGGCCCCATAGTTGTCGGCAGTCACAATCGACAGCACGTCGGTCACAAAAGCAACCCCTACCGCGTGGCCGGCCTGGTATCCAAGCTCTTCGAGCTTCAGCACCGAGCTGTTTGCCAACTGGGTGTCCGTCAGGTGGACGGTTTTGAACTTATGCACGTTCAGCGTAACCGCAACTTCACCGACCGTACTGTCCGGGTCCGTTTTATACGAACCGGCGAAGTTGCCAGCCGCCTGCGCACTGATCAGCCCAACCGAAACGCTTGATCCGCGCTCCCCGGCCATCGGTGACACATCAAAGCTGAATGCCGCAAGCGGCAACAGCGCATCCACGAACCCCTGCAAAGCACCCTGCCTTACAATGTCGTTATTCAAACCTGCTGCAATTGAATTTCCCATAATCTAACCTCTTTCTTTTTTCCAATCCTTGGAACCTCGCGGCCCCGTTTTTTCCAACCTCTGGAAACCTTAACGAAGCGCCAAAAGCTCCGTCTTATGCTCACGGAAGAACGCTGTTTTCTTGGCGCCGGAAAGTGCGCCGTACTGCGCCATTAGATCGCCGCCGGCCTGTTCGCCACCTTCACCGCCGCCGCCTGCGCCGTCCGGATCTTCGCCAACAATGTCGGCCGCCTTAAACGCTGGGTTCTCCAACTTGGTTTTCATGTCCGCATTTTTAGCGGTCAGCGTTGCAACCGATGCAGTTGCGGTTGCCAGTTGCCCGGTCAACTCTGCGTGTGCGGATTCCATTGCTGCGGCATGGCCATCAATGGCCGTAGCCTGCGCGTCCATCGTGGCCGCTTGGCTATCAATGGTTGCCTGTGCAGTGACTGCCCCGGATTCTAGCGCCACAACCTGTCCCGCCGCTGCTTCCAGCTTCGCGGTCTCGGCGGCAAGCTCCGCCTGAACTTTTCCTAATTCCTGTGCAAGACTCATATTCTCTCCCTCTGGTTAATTTCCCTCTTCATGGTTTCATTGCCCTTGCCCCATTTGTTCAGCAGGCCGGGAGAGAAACTATAAATGATGAACTATGAAAATTGTATTTTCCCTATAAGCGCCGGCGGCCCCTCTTCCTAATTCCTCATCTCAATCAGCGCCCGCAGCTCCTCAACCGCGAAATCAAAATCGCCGATTTCATCCACCAGCCCGCGCCGCTTCGCTTCGCGGCCCATGAAGTCCTGACCCTCGAACGTATCCTCACCACTCACGGGCCGGTGCTCGCTCACATGCCCCGTGAACCACGCGTGCAACTCCTCCACATCGTTCTGCAAATAGGCGCGTTGCTCCTCCGTCAAACTGGTGCCGGGGT
>Ga0307992_1002382_pt1 | contig 10735 bp, 12 predicted proteins | sample EllFjometagen133_FD_203162 | JGI IMG/M metagenome (GOLD analysis project Ga0307992, IMG submission 203162) | Marine microbial communities from Ellis Fjord, Antarctic Ocean - #133 | ecosystem: Environmental > Aquatic > Marine > Unclassified | place: Southern Ocean | collected 2014-10-08
CGCAAAAGGTGCTAAAAAATAAAGGAGGGATTCACATGTTTAATTTAAACGAAGCATTTAAACAAGGATATGAAGAATATCTACAAGAAAGTGCAGAACAAAATTTCGAACAAGCATTCGAAGCCCTTCAAGAATCTCAAATAGAAGCTGAAAAATCATTTCAAGTAGTTCAAAATTATTTCAGTTTATATGCCCTTTCTGAAGGCGTATTAGAAGAATCAATAGCTGGTCTTACTCCTGAAAAAGCTGGAAAACAAGCAGAAAAAGATTTTTCACTTGAAGGAATTCAATCAATTAAAGACTTAATCGGAATAATTGGTAAAGATGCTCCAATGTATAAACCAGAAGTTGGAAATGTAACTCTTACTAAAATTTCTGAAATGAAGTTTCCTAAGAATGTAATTTTCTTCTTACAAGCTATAATCGATTGGTTATCTAATATTGTTAAGAAATTTATTTCAGCATTTACAAACGGAATACAAAGATTATTTGGTTTAAAAGAAGCTGAAGATTTCAAAGGATCTTTAATTCCTAGTTTAGAAAAAGCAAAAATGATTGAGACTTGGACAACTATGCCAACTAATGTTAAGACACCAAAAGCAGCATCTGTTGTAAACACAAGTTTTGACAGTCTTGAAAGAATTAATAATATGTTTAGTGGAGTTAAATTACGCGAGAGTGTAGACTTAACAGAAGCTGGATATGATGAAAAAGTAGAACCAAGCAAACAAGTTGCAACTGGAATTATGATTGATGTAACTAAAGAAATGCAAGATTTATCACAAATGCTTACTCATTTCTTAGATTTATTTGACAATGCTTATGGTTCAAATCAAGAACATTTATTTGAAACTGAAGATCTACAATTATTACTTGAACTTTTCAAAGAAACAATGAAAAGTATTGCTAGCGGTAGAGTTCCAGCATATGCACTTCAAGGAAATCTTACTGAATTAGATATTATTAATAAAAACAAATTAAAAGATAATCTTATTAGAACTAAAATCAATGTTGACAGTTTAAAACGTGCTTATGTGGAAACACAACGTGGAATTATTCAAAAGCTACAAGTTATCACTCAAAAACAACTATTCGCTTCTCAAGGTTTAGGTGTAAGTTTTAAATTCTATAGCGCAGGAACTTATCAACAAATGATTAACATTCTTAAAGTTATTCAACCTAGAATTAAAGATGCACATAAATTAGAGAAAAAACTTGCTCGTATGGGACAAATCTTTAACAAAGTTGTTATTGAATTAGGTAAACAAAGACGTTCAATTGCTAACTTCGGAGATGTAACTTATACTCCTGTATATCAAAGAAAGATTAATGATTTATTTGATTCTGCAAGATTTGTAAGTCAAACAATCACTCTAAGATTAACTACACTTGGATTGTATATTAAAGAACTTAAAGATGTTAATGAAGCGATTATGAATGCAAATTCAATCAATTCAAGAAGCAAAACAGTTCTTAAGAAAAATATATTCAAAGGTGTTGACAAAAAATTATTTAGATAAAGTTAAAGGGATAAGCTTAAAGGCTTATCCTTCTTTTTTTAAAATTCAAAAGAAGATTAAATAATATATTATAATACAGAGTATAAGTGTTTCATAAGCTTATATACTAAATATTACAACGAGGGTGAGCAGATGATTAAAATATTACTAGCCTCAAACAACAGAGGCAAATACGAAGAATTAGTAGATACTTTTGCAGAGAATGGATTTGATTTAATTTTTGATGGGAATTTAGACCTTGAAGAAGAATCACTCATATTAGAAAAGAACGCCGAAACAAAAGCCATATGCGGAGCAACTCAAAGAGATATGCTCGCGATAGGCGAAGATACTGGCTTCTTTATACCTGCACTAGATTACTTTCCAGGGGTGCATGCCAACCGCTGGATGGAAGGAACATGGCATGAAAAACGAATGAAAATATTAGAATTAATGGAAAATAAAATTGATAGGCGCGCTTGGCTTATTAATAATTTTGCAGTATCAACTCCAGATGGAGATATAATTGGACATGCGAAAGTTAGAAATGAGTTTACTATTGGATATGAGGAACATGGCAATGTAGATGCACCAAACTTTGGATACAATGAATTATTGATTATGCAAGGACATTATATTGGAGAATTAAGAAAAGACGAAAGAAATTTCTTAAAACACCGAGCAAGATTTATCAAAAAACTAAGAGATGATATGTTTTATAATAATAATAAATATTATAGATCATTGTTACTTAACGAAGGATGTGACAAAGAGTGAATTTAGAAATTAGAAAAGATAGAAATTTTGATGAGAAGATTACATTCCAGAATCTATGGTTGAAGGAACAGTATTCCCGTCTTAGAAAAGTATACTCACCAGAAGAACTACCTAAAAAAGATTTAATTAATTTATTAGTTACAAGTTATACTAATAGGCGATTATCTGAAGGTAGATTATTTTCAAATACAACAAATGAAAATATTGTTATGACACAAGAACAGTTTATCGATTTGTTCTTGAATAGTGAATACATCTTATCTGGCTATGGAGTGCTGTATGAAGACCAAGCAAATTCAATAAATATTAGTTCATCTGCACTTAAATTCTTACTAGACTCAAGACAGGTCTACAAGAAAAAGATGGAGGCAAGTCCTCATGGCTCTGAACAGTATGTTTATTACAGAATCTTACAGTTAACATATAAGGTGTTAGCAAATAGTTATTATGGGATTAAAAAATTATGGTTCCAGTTTATAGCAAATAATTATAAATTAAAATTGTTATAATGAAAAACGCTTTTAATTGCTGGAATACCCTTAGAGCTTTCAGAACTACAACGTGGCCTGTAAAGGCGAGCGTGAATGTTTGAAAATCTGAAAGATTGGGCAATCAGCAGCGAAGCCTCTTCAAATGAAGTGGAACGTTCAACGACTATCGAAAGCACATCACAAGATGGAAGCGAGTAGAGTAGATTTTAAGTAAGTACAAAAATACCCAAAAAAAAAATAATGTGACCACCTAATGAAACAATATATTATAAATTCTATAACTATCGGAGGTCAGAATGAAAAGGAATAATATAACAAGAAATCAAATAGAGAGATTTTATATTAAAGAAAATCACAGTATAGACGAGTGCTGTAAGGAGTTTAATATATCTAGAACCACTTTTACAAATAGATTAAGAGATTTTAATATAAAAAAGAGTAAAAAACTATCGCACCAATGCTCCAGAAGAAAATTAGAAAGTAAGTATGGAGTCGGTTTTAATCCACTAGGAGATGTTGAGAAAAATAAAAAGGCATTAATTGCTAGATATGGCGTAGACAACGCGATGAAAGCAACTGAAGTAAGGGAAAAAGTTAAAGCTACGAATTTGAAAAAATATGGTGTAACAGCGCCGATTCAAAATGAAGAGATATTCCAAAAAATGGTACAAACAAATCTTTCTAGGTATGATGTAGCGTGCACTCTTGCCTCTCCAGAAATCAAAAGGAAGGCTAATAAAACATGTATTACTAAGTATGGCACAATATATCCCTTGGGGTCTGAAACACATAAGGAATTACTGCTTTCTAAAAGAAAAGAAACAAATTTAATAAAATACGGTGCGGAAGAAATAACAACATCTAAACATTTTAGAGATAAAGTAAAGTCTAGATGTAAAAAAAAATATGGAACATCCTCACCAAATGAAAGTGTTTATTCTACAACAATTTTTAAAGATCTTAATTCTTTTGAAAATTATATTAAAAAATTCGGTAAGAAAAAACCTAGTATAATTGATATTAAAAGTGATTTATCGATGTCCGAAACCTATATTCTTAAGAAAATCCATATTTTAAAAGCAGAAAAGTTAGTTGAATTAAAGCCTAAGAGATCTAGTTATGAAAAAGAAATATATGAATTTCTTATAACAAATAATGTTACACAAGATGATATAGTTCTTAACTCTAGAGATCTTATAAAAGGCGATAATTGTGCTATTCTAGAATTAGACATTTTTATAAAGAGTAAGAATATAGCCATTGAATTTAACGGAACATATTGGCATTCGGCGATTTACAAAAGTGCAAACTATCACAAAAATAAATCTCTATTGTGTGAAGATGTAGGAATTAGATTAATCCATATATATGAATACGAATGGGTAGATCCCTATAAAAAAGATATAATAAAATCAATTTTATTAAATTCAATACAACAGAATAGTGAAAAAATATATGCGAGAAAATGTCTTATCAAAATTCCAACTAAAACAGAATTAAAAGATTTTTTAAATAAAAATCATTTACAACGTTTTAGGGGGTCTAGTAAAGAATATGGGCTGTATTATAACAATGAGCTAGTTCAAGTTATGACATTTGCAAAAAATAAAAAATATGATTGGGAAATTATTCGAGAGGTATCGTCACTAAATAAAAACATAATCGGAGGAAATTCCAAACTCTTTAAACATTTCTTAAGAATAGAGAATCCAAAAAGTGTTTTCTCATATTGTGACTTTAATAAATTTACAGGAAAAGGTTATGAAAAAATTGGCATGGAGTTTATTGGGTATACAACTCCTGACATGAAGTGGATTATTGGGGACACTGTAGTTAACAGAAACCCTTCAAAAAATTCATTATTAAGAGAATCAGCCGACTCACAAATATTTGGAGCTGGCTCTAAAAAGTACTTATACTTAAATTCGAAACAGAGCGATGCAGAAATGCATAAGATATAGTCTACTCCCCTAACAAATATCGGGAAACCGAGGGTATTAAGGATTAGGAGAACGAAATTCAACATTCTACAACCCATTCGTTCAAAACAGTATCACAATGACTGGACAAGATTTAACAACAACATCAATTATATCGTTAGAAAACTTCTTAGCAGATAACACTGAATTTAATGACTTTGATGATATTATGACATTTACTCAAGAAACATTAAGCGAGAAAATAGACGATAGTATCCTTAGATTTATTGATGAACCGAAAGATGCCACTGATTTGCTTATGTATTTTCAAGACAAGACTCGAAATATGAGTGGTATAGTGGAAACAAAACTTGAAGATATGATTAGTAAGTTTGATTCTGAAACTATCAATAGATTATTCTATAAGAACAAAGTGCTGCAGTTTATATTTGACAGCACGTATTTGACTGATAGATTGAACAAATTAGTTCAGTTTACATATGGTGAGAAACCAGAAGAAGCAATGGTAGAGTCTCTAGACGTGTTTAGAGATATTATTATAAACTTCACATTCTCAAATGTAATTTTCGAAGATAGATACAAGCGTACAATGAAGGATATGCGTAAAAGTACAATCCTTGCCGATACGGATTCAGTGTTTATCAACTTAAATAACTATATTCAAGATACGACAGCTAAGTTAAACTTAGACAAAGAAAATAAAGTACAACAAATGACTGTAATGAATGTGTATGTAGATGTTATCACACAGGTATTGAAGAAAATATTCTGGAAGTTAACTGGAAACATGGGATTGTTAGATGAATTTAAACCATTAATCAACATGAAGTCAGAGTACTTATATAAAAGAATAATGTGTACCAGAAACAAAAAAAATTACAGTGGAATTATCACTGGAGAACTTGGTAAATTACTGAATCATCCAGTATTAGATGTAAAAGGCCTAGCCATAAAGAAAACGACAGTCCCTAAACGTCTGAGAGTCAAATTCACTGAGATTCTTACAGAGGATATTTTAGACGCAGAACACATTAACATCAGAGAAATTCTTGGTAAATTTGATGCACTTGGCTTAGAGGTTGAACGCTCGCTGAAAGCAGGAGAGTTAGGATATTCACTTCCTAAATCTATTGAACAACTTGATTCATACAAGAATCCGTCTACTCTCGAACAGGTAAGAGGAGCACTTGTATGGAATGCTCTAGAACGAGACAATCAAATCATGCCACCAGAAAAAGTTAACTTATTGAAACTTAAGACTGCTGATAAAAATCATCCAGCATTAATTGAATTATCGATAAAATACCCTAAAAAATATGCTGTTATTATGAAGACAGTATTCAACGAAGGGCTGGACAAAGATCCCGAAATCGATATTTCAAGATTTGGAATGAGTGTTATCGCAGTACCAAAAGGTGTAGAACAAATTCCAGAATATCTGAGACCCCTTATAGATTATAGAACCATGGTAAGCAAGAACATGCAGAATGGCTATATTATGTTAGAAAGTTTGGGAATATATATTGAAGAAATTGACTCTACACAATACAAATCAAACATCATAGAACTATAAAAGGAGAACTTATGGATACTGAAAGAGCTTTTATACTAATTTATAACTTAATCGTTTTACTACAAGAACAAAGTTTAAGTGAAGAAGAAATCTTCGCAGAGATTGGAATGACTGAAGACGAAATTGATTTTTATTATGATTTTTTAGATGAAGAAAATGGAGACGACGGTTTAACCGAATTTTTAGAAATGTACAAATAACAAAAGAGAGAACCTTCGGGTTCTCTTTATTTTATTTAAAGGAGTAAGCAGATTATGAATAAATATTATGTAGTGCAAAGTGTATGTGGATCAAGTGATCTTCTTAAATTAGGGACGTGTCTATATGCATATGCTGTTAAAGCTATTAAAATGATTTATTATACTGACATTATAGTATTAGTTAATAATAATTTTGAAGCAGCTTGGTATAAAAAGTACCCTAGAATATTAATAAAAGAATCATTAATTCGTGAATTTGAAGATGATGAAGAAGCATTATTATGGTACAAATTAAATTATTGAGGGAGGAATAAATATGTTTAAGAAACGAAAAGCAAAAAAAGCTTCAAAAGATTTATACGTTATTGATAATCTTGTTAATATGGCTGCAGGTTCAGATGAGCTTAATGATGGCGTATTCTTATTTTCTACAGCAGAAGAATTAAATAAAGAGATGTCAACATACAAATTACAAACTAAAGAAGAGTTTGAAGCGGAGATGAAAACATACTTAGCAAGTGATGAACACCTGCGAGTTTTAGAAGTTTTAGAAGAAGTAGTAAATGAAGTAAAAGAATTAACAGTAAAACAAGTAAAACAACTAAGAATTGAACTTGATACAATTGAAGAAGAAGACATAATAGCAAGTTTAGAAGTACTAAAAGTTTATCTTAGATATGCAAAAGGATAAATAAGTGTATACAAACTATCTTTAGTATGATATAATATTAAAGGTAGTGACAAATAAAAAACTGTGGAGGTTGTATATGTCAAATGTTAAAGTTAGTTTCAGAGGTTATAGCAATGTTGCAGCAAAAGGTAGCAAAGAAAGAGTTGTGTTTGATAACTCAAAATCAAAATGGACAGAAGATGATGTGGTAGGTATTGCGTATAAAGCAGCAAGAGCTACTTATTATCAACAATCTTGGTTAGGATCAAAATATGATGTTGATGATTTTATGCAAGATGCAGCAATAGATATTTTAGAAAGATTTAGGACTGGGTACTTTGATGCAAACAGACATGATATATTTCCTATTATATTTAGATTAATTAATGGTCATTTTGTATTTAATGAATATAAACGAAGAGTGAAAGAAAGACGAGAGTTAGCACTTAATGCACCTGCTATTGGTGTTAAGAAGGCTGGTAGACGAGAAACAACGTGGTTAGATTTACTTGCAGAACCTACACGTCATGATTTAGATTTCATTAAAGAAGAAGCAGCTAAAGAAGGTACGGAATTGATTGAAGCAGTGATTGATCAGTTAGACTTTAGACCATTCAATACAAGAAAGTATACTTACTCTGGTATAGTTAAAGGTATGAGAGTAGAGCTAACAGAGTCTTTAATTGCCAAGCTTATTTTTGATGGTAAAGATTTACATGACATACTAGATGTCTACGGACATAATGTTTCTAATTCTGGTTCAACTTCACAATCAGCATACCTAGCAAAGATTGTTAAACAGACTACTACTAGAATTGTAAATGCTATTAAAGCAATGAATGATGATGAGCAAGAATGTGTTAAGAGTTACTTAGAACTTAATAGTATGAGGTCTTAACCTTTTACTTTAAGATAGAAAAAAGCAGTAGAGACCTTTGTCTTAGATACAAAGCCGGACTGCTTTTTTTATACTCTACTTATTAGTTTGGACTACTCCTATTAGGTTTTTTGGTACATTCTAAATATACATAGTGCTTTTGATACTATACATAATAGGAGGTGCATACAGTGTTAGCAAAACTACAAAAAGAAGATGCACGATCAAATGAATTAATAGATAGAGTTACAGCGTACCTATTCAGTGTAGGTGTAAGAACCTCACGTGAAAGAGCATGGGATATTATTCAAAATGTCCATCGCATACCTTATGAAATGTTAGTAGAATCAAATCCTGTAATTAAGTATCAAGGACAGGGAACACACATTTCTCGTAAGCACGGCAATCAATTATTGAGTATCCGTGATTTAGGTAAGTTTGAATTAAAGGGCGTATCTAGTAGAAAAGATGCAAGTAAAAAAGCATCTATTAGATTTAGACCGTCAAAAGTATTACAAAGATATATAGAAGAAAACATAGAGGTGATATAGTATGGAAACTGCAGTTGGTAAATATATTAGAACAAAGTTCAATGAGATATATTTGATAGTTGAACAAATCGGTGATGATACATATTTTTTAAGATCACCTGAAATTGATGGTGCTTTTACGGAGATGCAAGCATACATTATGCATGTAGAAGAAATTACTATTAAGGTGGCAGATTTTCCACAAGAATTGGCAATGGTTGATGACTTAATATTTACAGATGATGATATAATTCAACCATTTGTTATTTGTCATTTACATACAGATAAAGATGATCCTGATGATACAGATTTAATGTTTGACGATTGGTTTGGCGAAGACACAATGGTAAGTGATATAAACAGAATACTTTTTCCAAATGCTAAAAGAGGGTATACACTATTGTGGGTTGCTAGTTAGTGAGTGGCACAGCTGGTAAACATGGGGAGCGTGGCGAAGGTTACCCACGTCCAGGCCGTTCAAGACCTGGTAATGAACCTAAAACTATGAGTAAGAAAATAGTTAAAACAACTAAAACAGCTAAAACAACTAAAACAGCTAAAACAACTAAAACAAAGAAGAAAAAGAAACATACGTTTAATCACTTTGTTCCAGCAAGACCAAGACTAAAGGGTTTTCCTTTTGCATATACCCCAACTAATGCTGGTGAAGTATATGAAGGTGGAGCTGAGGCATACTTAGAAAAGCACAAACCAGATCTTACAATAGCATTTACACCACCACATGATAACATATCAAGAATGATTAAGAATGAACTTATTAAAATATTCCCATTCCATATATACTTAGACATAAATAGTCCTAAATATATAGGCAGTAGTGGAGACAATGAAATAGAATACACTGTTAAAGTTAATAAAATGAAAACAGAGACCTATGAAAAGAAGTCTGGTAAAGAAGGTACTCGTCAAGTCTTAGCGGAAGTTTGGGCTGTAAAATTAGATAACTTTACAACTAAATATCAATATAACTTAATAAGATCTTTAGAACAATTAAAAGAAGTACTAGCACCTGATCATAAGTATATTGGTTTTGACTTAGAAGCAACAGGCTTAAACCCAGATGTAGATCATATTACAGGTGTACCATTTGCTATGGAACCTAAAATTGGATACTACTTACCTATTAAACATGCAGATGAGTTTGCAGAGTTTAATCTAGGTTTTGAAGCATTAGACATGATCTATGAGAAACTTTGTAGAACATCAATAGTTGGTGGCTTCAATGGTAGATTTGATATGAGATTAATGGAATACTGCGAAAGACATTATGATATGAGTAAAGTATTTGTAATTGACTCTCAGATGACTTGCTGGTTTGCAGATGCTGATTATAAGCAACATAATCTTAAGACACTTGAGAAACACTTCTTAGGGTACTATAGAATAGATTTAGCAGATACTATGAGAGCTGCTGGTATAGATGGATTCAATACATCTAGGATTAGTCCAGAGAACTTATTGTTTTATGGTGCACAAGACGGGATATCTCACCTTGAGTTATGTATGGAAACATATAAATACTTTTTAGAGTTTAAAATTTCAGGGAAGATAGATCAGAAGTTATTGTATCCATTAATGAAGTTTGAGAATGAACCAATATTAATAGATACTGACTACTTAAAAGAACAAATGGAGATTATTAAACCTAGATTAGACGCACTAGATAAGCAAATCATTGACCAAATTGGTGACATAAATCTTAATAGTTCTAAGCAAAAGATTGAACTGTTTGAATCATTTGGATTAGACACGGGAGTTAAAACTAAAGCTAAGAAGATGTCTACAGGTAAAGATGCTATAGATGCACTTTTAGCTAGAATGAAAGCTCGTGGAGATAAGATACCAGTATGGTTAACACTATTAAATGAAAGATCACACTTAAATCAATTGTATGGTACATTCTTTTATAGCTTATATGTACAAGCAATGATGAATAATAACAGAATAAGAATTAATTATAGAAACACAGTAGCTGCTACAGGAAGACTAAGTAGCGGTAAGGAGGAATTATAATGAGATTTTATTATTATCGTATTCAAAAAGGTGGTAATGGTTGGATTTACAAACATGAGATGGGTTCGCATAGCAACAGCCCTTACTATGGATTTTTGAAAAGAATTAAAGCTAAATCAAAAAAAGAAGCACGTAAAGAGATTC
>Ga0307992_1002383_pt1 | contig 10733 bp, 14 predicted proteins | sample EllFjometagen133_FD_203162 | JGI IMG/M metagenome (GOLD analysis project Ga0307992, IMG submission 203162) | Marine microbial communities from Ellis Fjord, Antarctic Ocean - #133 | ecosystem: Environmental > Aquatic > Marine > Unclassified | place: Southern Ocean | collected 2014-10-08
CGTTCCCATTTGAAAAATCATTTTTTACAATGATTTCCTTAGATTCAACAATGTTTAAGTCATCATTTGATGCTTTTGCTTCAATAGTATAAATACCATCTTCAGCTTCATAAGGAATTCTTAGATAAAATCTTCCTCTTGCAAAATCATCATTGTCATCATCTTCTACAGCAAGAATGTCTCCAAAATAAGAAGTTTTCTCAATACCTAATGCAGGAATACTTACAGTAATGTATGTATCATCTAAATCATTGTAACCAATGTTCTTTAATACAACATCAACTAAAAGAATTTCACCTGCAACAACAGTTTGACTAACTTCTATTGACATAACATCTGCATTGTATGAAGGTCTTTGAACTCTTAAAACATATTCTTCAGGAAGTTCTGTTTTGAATTCTCCATTCCAGACTTGGATATTAAGAGACAAATCATCACTAACTTCGTCTTTAAGTTCATAAGGAAGGTCTAACTCAACAGTTTTAGCATATCTTTTACCTGCTTCAATATCAAAGAAAGAAGTTTTTTCATTAACATCTACTCTACTTCCTTCAACTTCTGCTTCCATTCTAACATTAGAAGCATTTTCAATTGCAGTAAAAAATACAGTAACAGTTAAAGTTTCACCAGCAATAACAGATATGTCTTGATTTCCTAATTCTTCAATTCCATTAATCTCAACAGAATCAATTGTTACCAATGGATCTGCTGCACTAATAAATCCAACTAAGAACAAAGCAATTGCAATCGTACAGAAAGAAACCATAAGGTTCTTTGTGTTCATTTTTGTGTTCATTTTATTTAGTTAACACAGAAGTTTTTTCTGTATTTATATCCATATATCTTTATTTATAAATCTTACGATATGTTGTAATTTAATAGTTACTACTAAATAACTAATTGTTAGGGACAATTGGTGACTTGTTTTCAAGAATAGAATCACAAACTCAATAATTGAATCTTTGTATCAGTTGTTGCAAAATTCTTAGCAACAATTACTTTGCAATTAATTTCTTCTGCAATTTGTATAATATAATTTGTAACAGTACCATCAATTACAATTATCGAGGGCTTTATCTCCACCCTCCTGAGAGTGTTGTTTAAAGATCTTGTTGAGACTACCTTTAATTTTTCTAATTTGTCGTCTAAAAGAATAGCTTTTCCAGAACCCTGATTTTTTTTAGAAATTTCTTTAAGTTTGTTTTTATTTTCTTCACTTAATTCAAATTTTTCAATTGGTTTTTGCAAAGGGTTGTCTTCTGCTTTTTCTTTTGGTTTCTTAAAAGAAGATTTAGAAAAGAAATCTTCTGCAGGAACTTTTTTTCTTAAGTTTGCAAGGATTTCTTTTCCAGTTAATTCTTCAACTTCTTTTCCGTCAGGTGCAACTGCAATATATTTTACTTTTGCATTAGCTACAACATTTTGAGCAATTAATTTCCCGCCTCTATCTCCATCAAGAAAAAGAGTTAATTCTTTTTCTTCACCTAATTCTTTAATAGAATCTGGAAGTTTTGTTCCATTCATTGCAATTACATTTTTAACACCATTTCTCAATAAATTAAGAACATCTGCTCTACCTTCAACAACAATTATTTCTTTTCCAGATAGGTCTCCGCAAGGAAGTTTGTCCTTTCCGTATTCTGAAATAGCAGCAGTTTTTTTAGAATCTTTAATCTCGTTTGAAATTTCTCTAGAATCTGTTGAACCTTCAATTTCTTGCATAAGCTTTTTTGCTCTCTCAATAATGAAATCTCTTTTGCTCCCTCTAACATCTTCAATTTTTTCTACTTCAATTTGAGAGTCACATGGGCCCATTCTTTCAATGGTTTCAACAGCAGCTGCAATTAAAGTAGTTTCTGATTGGTCTAAAGCAGTAGGAATTTTAATTTCTCCAATTGTTTCTTTTCCTTTTCTTTCTAAATCAACTTCAATTCTGCCAATCTTTCCTTCTTTTTGCAGTTCTCTCATTTCTAAATCAGCACCAAGTAAACCTTCTGTTTGGCCAAACAAAGCACCAATTACATCTGGTTTTTCTAATGCACCTTCGGCCATAAAACTCGCATGTATCATGTATTTTATTGATACTGGACTTATTTTTGCCATATTTTTTTCTCCATTTTATTTAATTACTTAGAAAAATATCTAACTTACGTTAGCTCACCCTCAAAAACAAATATGAATCTGAAATTAATTGTAATCGTGATTAATAATAATCGTGATATTTTTCTGATATAAATTAGAGTTTTGGGAGGTTTTTAAAGGTTACTAAAACTCCCGTTCCTCAAACTTCTTCATTGCATAAAACTCTTTTAATCTTCCTAATTTTTCATATAATTCCATTAGTTTTTCCTTAATTTCCTTTCTTTCTTGGTCTGTTATATTCATTTCAAGAAGTTTTTCATATATTTTTGTAGCCGCATTTCTTTTGAGCACTTTTTCATATTCTTCTGCTTGCCTTTTATAAAAATCTTTAACACTAAAGTTAATTTCTTCCCTTTCAACAGAATTAGCTTCATTCAAGGCTTTTCTCATGGCATAATCTGCTTTATCAAAAAATCCAGCCTGTATATAATATTGGGTTGCTTTAAGATGATTTTTTATCTGCTCTGAAAAAGCAATTGATATACTTGCAATTCCTTCATACATTTTTGCAATATCATTGAACATCCTTGTTCTTTCATAAATTTCAATTAACTTCAAATAAACAAATTTCTTTGTATCTCGATGAAGTTTCTCCTTTAACAATTTACTTAAATAATCTATATTTACAAAATCTCCTCTTCCAACTAACTTTTCTTCAACATCTGATTTAGATAAATTACTTCCTAACATGAATTAATGAATTATATTAAGTATTTAAGAATTATTGAGATGAATTATTTGTTTTCATATAAGGTTTGCAAATTTCACAAATTTTTCTAATATATTTTAATGGACCTTTGATCGCTTTTGAGAGCTCTTCTAAATTAGAAGATAGTTGAGTTCTATTTTTGTTTGGATTTTTCAAAGAAGGTCTTTCTTTGTCTCCTTTTGATTGTTCAAGGTATTTCTTCCATAACTCATCAAAAAATCCTTTGTGATAAGAATATGTAGTATATGCAAACTCTTCTGCAAGTTCTTCTGGAGAAGCACCTTTTACATTATTTGGGTGTTTTTCACAAGACATAAAATAAAAATAGATAAGAAGTATTTAAGAATTATTGAAGTAGAAGAGGATTATTCTCGAATAAAAGCATTATATATTGCTTTTGATTTATCCAATTTTCTTTAGCCAATTTTTCATAATGTTTTAATTTGATTTCTGTTGGAAGTTCTTTTACAGTTTCTAAATGGTGTTCTAAGCTAAATCCTTCTCCTAATAACTTAAATTGGATTTTAGCAAGTTGTTCTTTGACATTATATTCCTTATCCATCTTAATTGAAATAAAAGAGATTATTTAAGAATTATTGAGGTTTAGAGGTGTTATTATTTTTACTTTTTTGCTCAAAATAAAAATTTCCATAATATGGGTCTATTTTTCCATATAATTTGTTAGTCTCAGAATAGGGACCAAAAATATCTATAACTTTTCTTATATAATATTTTTCTATATTAACATTTAAATTCAAGTCCTTTAAATCATAAATTGTATCTTCTTCTATAAGATGTAAGAAATCTCTCATGCTTCCATAAAAATGATTAGCTTCATAAAGAATGTCCAATAAGTCCTTCTTTAAGTCAAAAATTATTTCTTCTGCTTTTGCTTTCTTTTTTTTCATATTAATTAAAATAAAGAAGATTATTTAAGAATTATTAAGATTGAGAAGAATTATTACTTTGTTTTTGGAGAGAGGCATATTCTTCTCGAGACATATAAACAATTACACCCTTCTGGTCTTTAGTCACATAAGGGTTGGATTCTTCTTTTATTAATTTCAAAGCATCTTCATCAGATACTCTGTTTCCATTTAAAGAAAACCATGTGTCATCCCAATGCCCTAAACTGCTTTCAAGTAATTTTTTCATCTTAATTATATCAGAACTCTTTTCACAGGGCTTATTTCTTTTTAGTTATCTCAATACACATTCCAGCAGCAACAGTTGCACCAGCATCTCTAATTGCAAATCTTGATGTGAAAGGGTTGTCTTTTTGAGTTTCTAAAGCCAATCTTCCTTGAGGCTTGATTCTAACCTTAGCAACATCTCCATTTTTTAAGAAATCAGGATTTTCCTTAATAACTTCACCAGATTTAGGATCTATTTGAGCAATTAATTCAGTAAATTGGCAAGGAACTTGAGCAGTATGAACATGGAATACTGGTGTGTATCCTTTAGCTAACACTGTTTGATGATTAATAACTGCAATTTGTGCAATAAATTCCTCAACAACTGGAATTGGGTTTGCAGCTTCACAAATAACATCCCCTCTTGCAATATCTTTTTTACCTACTCCTCTAATATTAATACCAACATTATCTCCTGCTTGAGCTTCAGGCATTTGTTCATGGTGCATTTCTATAGTTTTAACTTCACCATCAAGACCATCTCCTGTTCGTCCAGGTAACACTTTAATTTTTTGTCCAACTTTCATAACACCTGTTTCAATTTTTCCAACAGGAACAGTACCAATACCTGTAATTTCATAAACATCTTGAACAGGCATTCTCATTGGCAAATTAGTTGGTAGTTCAACATCATCAAATAAATCAAATTGTTCAAATACTGTTGGACCTTTATACCATTCCATACTCTTTGATTTTTCAACAATATTATCTCCTTTTAATCCAGAACATGCAATAAAAGTAGTTTGTTCAGCATTAATACCTACTTGAGTTAATAATTCTCCAACACCTTTTTTAACTTCATTAAATTTATCTTCTTTATATTCAACAGCATCCATTTTATTTACAGCAACACATAAATTCTTAACACCCATTGTTCTTAAAAGCCACAAATGTTCTGTTGTTTGCGGTTGTACACCAGCAGGAGCAGCAATAACCAAGAAAGCAGAATCTGCTTGTGAAGCACCAGTAATCATGTTCTTAACAAAGTCTCTGTGTCCAGGTGCGTCAATAACTGTGATTTGTCTTTTTGGAGTCATGATTTTCTTATAAGCTAAGTCAATAGTAACTCCTCTTTCTCTTTCTTCTTTAATTTTATCCATAATATATGCAAATTCAAAACCAACTTTACCATGCTTCTCAGCTTCTTCTCTTAATTTTTTCATTTCTTGTTCAGGAACAACTCCTGACTGAAACATCATTTGTCCAACTATTGTTGATTTTCCTGCATCAACATGCCCGACAAACACAACATTCATGTTTTGTTTTTCTTTTGCCATAATTAAATTTACTAAAAATTAGTTTATAAATCTTTCTGTTAAATTTCCATAAAAAATCAGTTCTCGAGGGATTTTATAGCTTCTTCATACATAATTGTTTTTTCTAATTTGTTTTCTTTTTTCTCTTTAAAATTTTCTATAATACTTTTAATGTGATTAGAAAGATTCCATTCTTTAGTTGCAACTCCTGTTCCAAGATATATAATCGGTAATGTAACAATTTTTATGCCCACGATACCATACAACCCATGAAAAGCATATCCTGCAACTTGTTTAAGATTCTTTGGCCGTCCAACTTTTTTGTAAAATTCAACAGCACTAAATCCTCCTACCCATTTTTTCCAACTCATAATCTTTTATAGAAAAATTGTTTATAATGTTATTGGTTATATTTTATTTAGGAAAAACTTTCTTTAACTTTCTTTCATATCTTGGATTTGATCTATCCCCCTCAACTTCTATGAAAACTTTGTAATTGTTTCCACAAAGATTAATATTTGCAGCATATCGTCCTGACTTTCTATTATAGACAAGAGTGTCATTAAAATTTCTACATGATATGTTAGCAGTAGAATAAATTTCTGCACTTATTACAAAATCTAAACCTTTTATTTTTTTAATTAACTTAGAAGATTCTTTCAAATGATTTTGATTTGGCATTTATTTTTAATAAATTTTGAGTTTAAAAGAATTATTATACTAGAATTATTGATTAGCAGCCAAACCCTTTATGCGAAGTGACTGTGTCGACGAGCATCCAGTAATCTTTAGTTACTGGTTAGCAGCCAAACCCTTTATGCGAAGTGACTGTGTCGACGAGCATCCAGTAATCTTTAGTTACTGGTTAGCAGCCAAACCCTTTATGCGAAGTGACTGTGTCGACGAGCATCCAGTAATCTTTAGTTACTGGTTAGCAGCCAAACCCTTCCTATCCCTTATCTTCCTTATGACATTTGCTTGCAGATTTGTAGGAATTCTTTCAAAATCTTGTTCTAAAATTGAAGATACTCCTCTACCTTCTGTTGCAGAACGCAAATCATTTGACCATCCAAGCATTTCAGCTACAGGAAGCTTTGCTTTTATCTTCGCCATTGTTCCTTCCTGTGACATATCAATCATTTGTCCTCTTTTGCCTCCAACTAATTTTGTCAAAGTTCCTGTGAATTTTTCAGGAGCTTCAATAACATGTACTTGTAAGGGTTCAAAAAGAGCAGCACCTGCAGTTTTAATTGCTTCTGTTATTCCTTCTCTTACAGCAGGATAAACTTGTGCAGGACCTCTGTGAATAGCATCTTCATGAAGTCTAATATCCATTAATGAAACTTTCATCTTCATACATGGTTCACGTGCTAATGGCCCAGTGTTCATAACCATTTCAAAAGCATCTAAAACCATTTCAATAACTTCACCAATATGAACTTCTCCTCGTGTTTCATCTAAGAAAACATTTCCTTTGTAAACATCTCTAACATTTCTAATTTGGTCCCCACTCCAACCTAATCCAGATAAAACATCTGCAACAGCAGTACTTTTTTTCTTAACTCTTCCTTCTGGCAAAGCACCATTTCTAATTGCTTCATAAATATTTTCTTCTAAAGGTTCAAGTTTAATATAAAAACTATTGTGCTTGTTAGGACTTCTTCCTTCTTTTGTATCTGATGCTTTTGTAATTGTTTCTCTATATACAATAATAGGAGCAGAAGTTTGAACCTCTAATCCTTTTTCAGTTTTAATTCTATTTTCTGTAATTTCTAAATGCAATTCCCCCATACCAGACATAAGGCTTTCACCTGTTTGTTCATTAATTTCCATCCTAATTGAAGGGTCTTCTTTTCCAATTTGTTTTAAAACTTCAACAAGCTTTGGAAGGTCAGCTGCTTTTTTAGCTTCAATTGATTTTGTAACAACAGGGTCAAATAAATGTTTAATTGCTTCTAAAGGTTCCATTGGTTCTTTACTTACTGTCTCACCAGCAAAAGTATCTTTTAGTCCAACAACCCCAATAATATTTCCAGCACTAGCTTCATTAACAATAACTCTTTGTGCACCTTTGTAAACAGAAACTTGCTGAGCTCTTACCTGTCTTTTTGCCATATTCATATAAACCTCATCACCTTGTTTTATGGTTCCTGAAAATAATCTTCCAGCAGCAACTTCACCTGCGTGTTTGTCAACGACAATTTTAATAGGCATAAAAACAGGAGGACCATTTGCATCACAAGCTATCAAGGATTTTCCAACTTCAGAATCAGCGTCTCCATGCCAAATTTTAGGAATTCTATATTTTTGAGCATCAACTGGATTTGGATGATGATTAACACTCATTTCTAAAACAACTTCGTGCAAAGGTGCCTTTTTAGCAAGCTCTTTATAATTATCATTTTCATAAGCATCAATTATATCTTTGAAAGTTATTCCTTTCTTTTTCATATATGGAAAACTCAATGCCCAATTATGAAATGCAGAACCAAAAGCAACACTTCCTTCACCAACGCCAACTTTCCATTTTTCTTTGTAACCTTCAGGCGCAATATTCTCAATTAATTCATTAACATGATCAATAATAGAAATAAATTTCTTTTCCATTTCTTGAGGAGTTAATTTAACTTCTTTGATTAATCTATCAACTTTATTTATAAATAAAACAGGTTTTACTAATTCTTTTAAAGCTTGTCTTAAAACTGTTTCTGTTTGAGGCATCACACCTTCAACAGCACATGATAAAACAACACACCCATCAACAGCTCTCATAGCTCTTGTAACATCTCCACCAAAATCAACATGTCCAGGAGTATCAATTAAATTAATTAAATAATCTTCACCACCAACATTATGAATCATACTTACAGATGCAGAATCAATTGTAATTCCTCTTGAGGTTTCGTCTTCGTGAAAATCAAGTTTCAAAGCTTTTCCAGCTTCTTCTTGTGACATCATTCCTGCTCCTAAAAGCAAGTTATCTGAAAAAGTAGTTTTACCATGATCAATATGTGCAGCAATTGCTATGTTTCTAATTTTATCTTGCTCTTTCATTAATTTTACAAAATCTTGTTCTGTTGCCATGTTTTAATATAACTTAATTGAGAGAACTATTTATAAAACTTTCTTGGTTACTTTTGTAAAACATATAAATATTTACTTGATTTAAATATGAAATCAATCTTTTGTGTAGGAGGAAATTTTTCTATACTTATTCTTTTAAGAGAAAAGTAATTTATCATTCTTTCAAAATCTTTTTTCTTTAAAGGGTTTATTTCTTCTGAAAAACAATTTTTTCCATAAATAATTTTATTCATAGATAATTCATTTAATTTAATTAAATGTTCTTGTCCTTTATATCTTGAAAATTCCATCATAGCAATTATGTATCCTTTATTTTTCACAATTCTATACATCTCACTAAATGCTTTTTCTTGATTTTTAAAATGATTGAATGCATAAAATAAAAGTGCAAAATCAAAAGATTCACCCTCGAAATTAATATCTTCTGCATCTCCTTTAATTTGGATACCATAACCTTCTTTAGGGGGATTTATATCTAAATTATATATAATTCTTGGTTTTAATAATTCAGACAATATTCCAAGTCCTGCACCAATATCAATACCTTTAGAATTCAGTGGAAGATATTCTGTAAATTTCAGAGAGATTTTTTCTAAGAATTCTTTAATATTCTGTTTGATTTTAACAGGATTGGTATGTGCTCCTTTCTTATTTAAAGAATCAATTACATTAAAAGCAATTTTTTCTAAATAATTCAATTTATTCTTCTTCATAAAGAAGAATTTTCAATATAATTTATAAGAATTATTGTGATTACCGAGCACTATCAGCCTGAGCTTCTGCTTCTTTTTTCTTCTTAATCGCAAAACTTTCTCCATTTTGTTCAGAAGCCAACATAATCTCTTCTGCTAATGCTTGAAAAAACTTTTTCTTTTTATTAAAAGCTTTATCAGATGAACCATGAACAATGTGCTTTAATGCTAAATTAACTCTTCTTAAAGGTGAAACATCAACTGCTTGAGGATATCTTGCACCACCATATTCAATAACAGTAACTTCATCCCTCGGAGCAGAATTTTCAATTGCTTTAATAAAAACCTGAACAGGATTTTGATTTGTTTTTTTCTCAACTAATTGAAATGCCTCAAGAACAATCTTCATGTTTCTTGTGTATTTTCCTGTTGCTCTTCCAACAATTATTTTATGCTTTTTTCCTCTATGTCCTGCAACAGCAACCCTATTCATTAATCTCTCAATAATATTCACTTTTAATTGACCAAATTTCTGAACATTTCTTCCATAACTTTTCAGAATAAGTTTTGGTTCAAGATTTATTGCACTTTTTAATCCAGGGTCTTCTACTTTTATTTCTGACAAATCATATAAATCAAATATCTTGAAATTCATTCCTTCTGATTTTTGTGTTTGAATTTGTTGTTCAGTCATTTTTTAATATTTCCTCTAATTTATCTATTGTTTCAGAATCGCTGCACATAATTTCTATTTTTCCTTCATAAGGTTGAATCTTTGCTTTTTGATTGTTTGGCAATTCAATAGTGGCGTTGTAAATATTTCCAATTTTATTAAAATAATTTATAATTTTATCAATCTGATTTTTTTCAGCATATAAATTTCTTGGTTTTTCTCCACTCATTACATCCGCGGCGAGGATACCCAGACTTTTAAGTTTGGTGAGGAATCGCCGTTAACCTCAAAATTTAATTCTTTTGTTTGACTATTAGGCGGAGTCAAGATACTTGACTCCACGAAATAAAACGCAAAGTTAGCATGAGCTGAGTCTCCTGCTGATTTAGGAGATGAAAAATGGATTTGAAATCCAGAAAACATAGCTTCGGACAAAATGCTTTCCACTTCGTGTGGAAAATTAAATACGCTAAAGACCCCTTCAAGTTTTATGGACTCAGGATTGATTGTGAGTTTTTCTTGAGGCAAGTGGCTTACAGAAAAGGGTTCAAAATTTATGAACTCTATATTGGAGTTGACCATGTCCACTTGTTTGTTGAGATTCCCCCTACTATAAGTGTTAGCAAGACTCTTCAGTTGTTTAAAGGTTACAGCGCCTTTAAACTTTTCAAAAAACATCCGTGGTTGAGAAACCATTTTAAAAAAGGGCATTTCTGGAGTCCTGGAAAATTCTTTAGGAGTGTCGGCAACACAACTATGGACGCTGTTAACCACTATATCCAATCTTCTCAACCTTGGGTTTGTTAGTTTTAACATTTTTTTAGTTATTGATACCTCGCCCTTTAGGGCGGGGTCATTCATTTTATCTCCTTCCCTTCTCAATCTTTCCTGAAACTAATCGTGCCAAAGGTTGATCATTTACTTGAATAACTTGAAATCTAACACCAGGAATATCTCCTTTACTTCTTCCTTGTTTTCCACCAA
>Ga0307992_1002384_pt1 | contig 10730 bp, 8 predicted proteins | sample EllFjometagen133_FD_203162 | JGI IMG/M metagenome (GOLD analysis project Ga0307992, IMG submission 203162) | Marine microbial communities from Ellis Fjord, Antarctic Ocean - #133 | ecosystem: Environmental > Aquatic > Marine > Unclassified | place: Southern Ocean | collected 2014-10-08
TGTTGCTTCTGCCCCCTTTTCAGCTAAAGGTTTGTTTCCATTAACTGATGAAGAAAAAACTAATAATAAAGATAAAGTTATTCAGTATTCTCGAGAGAAATATGCTAGTAGTCGTGAAGATGTAGAAGAGAAAATTTTACGTTGGCATTCCGATGAAGGTGAAGTGCCGAGAAATCCGGCTAGAACAAATAAAGTTATTGGTGGTCAGCGTGCTGCTGCACCAACTCACCAAGCTTCTAATAATGAGAAACCATCTGTAGTTAGGCAGAATGTTGATAATAGACAGAAAGTTTCTAACTATCAAGCTGCTCCTATTAGTACTGAACGAATAAATCAGAGAAAAGAAGTTGGGGTAAAGGCTGTTTCTCCAGAAGAGCTGAAACCAGAAGTCGCTAAGTCAGCAATTGAAGAAAATAAGGCCTTTAATAATCGTAGCGCCTCAGTTAGAAAAGAAAATTCAAATCCTAAGCGCTTGATTGCTGCTTATGATGATCGCCCTAAGTTTAGGGCTATTTGTTCTCGTTGTGGTGTAGAAACTACGACTGTTTTTGAGCCGGATGGAATTCGTCCAGTATTTTGCAAAGAATGTTTAGGTATTAAACGACAAGAGAAAAAAGAAGAGCTTGAAAACAGACAACAGCAGAAAGCAGAGGAATTAAAAAAAGTTGATACTACTCCCTCTATTTCTTTATCTTCTTTAAGCAAGGTTATGCCAGTTGATTTTCGCGGTCGTCCGGAGAAAAAACAGGAAGAACGAACCTCTGTCACCAAAACTGATCCAGATACAAAGAATCAGGAGATAGAAATAGATGAAGATGAAGTTATAGACTTCTCTCGTCGTGCTGAATAAATTTATGTATTTATTTTTTGATACTGAAACAACTGGTTTGCCTAAGAATTTTAAAGCTCCAGTTAGTGATACTGATAATTGGCCTCGTTTGGTCCAGCTTTCTTGGGCGTGGTTTGATGATAAGGGTAAGGCCTGGGATCGCTATGATTACATTATTAAACCTGAGGGTTTTGTGATTCCTGATGAGTCAACCAAAATACATCGCATCAGTCATCAGCAGGCTTTAGCTGAAGGTAAAGATCTAAAAACTGTTTTGAAGGAATTCGCCGAGCATATTTCTCGAGCTGATGCTTTGGTTGGTCATAATATAGATTTTGATGATAAGATAATTGGCTCAGAGTTTTATCGTAATAAGATTGATAATAATCTAGTGATGATTAAAAAAATTTGTACGATGAAATCTAGTGTGGATATTTGTCGTATTAGCAATGGACGTGGTAGTTATAAGTGGCCCAGTTTAGCGGAGTTACACCAACATTTGTTTAATAAAAATTTTGAAGATGCTCATAATGCAATGGTTGATGTTCTGGCTTGTGCTCGTTGTTTCTATGAGATTCGCCGTCAAGGCTATACTATCTAATATGGATTATTTAAAGGTGGGTAAGGCAACTGACTTACAAGGTAAAGATCGCCATCTTTACCGTTTTTTTGAAATTCTGCCAGGATTCTTATCTTATACTACTTTTATTGCTTTAATTGTTTTTTCCTATTTTCAACCGGTTTGGGTAGCTTTTTTTATTATTGCCTTTGATGTTTATTGGTTACTTTTAGTTATATATTTGGCTTTATATTTAGTCGCCGCCTATCGTAAGATGAAAAAAAATTCAGCGATTGATTGGCGGGCTCGTTGTGAAGAATTAAGTCAGGGAAATTTTGCAGATTCAAAAATTACCTCTGATTGTTTGGCATGTGGTGGTAAAAAATGGACGGATTTAATGCAATTAATTATTTTGCCTACATATAATGAGGGCGAAGAAATAATAGTGAGTGCTTTAGACGCTTTACTGAAAGACGGTTTTCCTCCTGAACAGATGTTAATTGCGGTTGCCATGGAAGAAAGGGCTGGTGAAGAAGCTCATCAGCGGGCTATTAATATTAAGCAAGCTTTTAAGGGTAAGTTTGCTCATTTAGTTATCACTTTTCATCCGGATGGCATAGTTGGTGAGATTAAGGGTAAAGGAGCTAATCAGGCTTGGGCAATTAAGCAGGTTAAAAAAGAATTGTTAGATGTAGAGAATTTTAATTTTGATAATATTTTAGTAAGCGTTTTTGATATTGATACCATGGTAAAGCCAGGATATTTCTTTGCGCTTTCATATAAATTTTTATCTGTTTCTTCTCCCTATCGTGCTAGTTATCAACCCATTCCAATTTATCAAAATAATTTATGGGAGGCGCCATTTTTTTCCCGAGTTGCTGCTTCTTCTAACACTTTTTGGCAGATGATGATGCAAATTAGAGAAGAACAGTTGGTAACTTATTCATCTCACTCCATGACTTTGCGCGCTTTGGTAGATATTGGTTTTTGGTCAACCAATATGGTTAGTGAAGATTCTCGTATTTTTTGGCATTGCTTGCTTCATTACGGTGGTGATTATCGGGTAGAGCCTCTCTATTTTCCTGTGTCCATGGACATTACTTTTGATCGTAATTTTATTCAAACCGCTAAGAGTTTATATAAACAACAACGTCGTTGGGCTTGGGGAGCGGAGAATGTGCCTTATTTAATGTTTAATGCAGTAAAGCATTGGCACAGCATTGATCATAAAAAAATTATTGGTCACATATTTACTCAAATTTATGGTTTTCATTCCTGGGCAACTAATGCTTTAATTATTGCTGTGGTTGGTTGGATGCCGATGTTATTGGGTGGTGATCGTTTTAATGTAACAGTCCTTTCTGGAAATTTGCCAGCCATTACTCGATCTTTAATGAATATTGCCATGATTGGTTTAGTATTGTCGGCAATTATTTCTACATTATTACTACCCAAAAGACCAGCTAAGTATACCTTCTTTAAAAATGTGCGCATGGTTTTAGAATGGATATTTGTACCGTTTACAATTATATTCTTTGGCTCTATCCCTTGCTTGGATGCACAGTGGCGCTTGCTCAGAGGTAAATATATGGGTTTTTGGGTGACGCCTAAATCAAGGTCATAATAAAAAAATATGATTAATTACTATACTTTAAAAGTTGATGAATGCTTAATTAGACTAAAAACATCAAATAAGGGTTTAAAGAATAACAGCATTAAGAAACGCCAGCTAAAGCATGGTCCAAATCGTTTAAATTTGGAGAATCAGGAGGGGGCATGGACAATTTTATGGCGGCAAATTAGCAGTCCTCTAATGATTATTCTGTTAATTGCCGGAATAGCTTCGTTGTTGGTGGGAAGTAATGTCGACGCCGGAGTAATTTTAGGCGCCGTTTTTTTAAATGTTGCCATTGGCTTTTTTCAAGAAAAGAAAGCTGATGATGCTTTACGCAAATTAAAGGAGGTTATTAAGCCTTTGGCTTTAGTTTTGCGGGCTGGTCGTAAAATAACGATTGACAGTCGTGAACTTGTTCCTGGAGATATTATGATTTTAAGGGCCGGGAGCTATGTGCCGGCTGATGGTCGCCTTATTCGTACTTATGAGCTGGAATTAAATGAAGCCAATTTAACTGGCGAATCATCCTCGGTGACTAAATCTTTAGCAGCCTTAGATGTTGATACTGCTTTAGCTGATCGAGTTAATATGGTTTATGCCGGTTCAGCCATTGTTGGTGGTAGTGGTCTTGCTGTAGTAACTGCTATTGGACATAAGACAGAATTAGGGAAAATATCTTTATTAGTAGCTGATGCTAGCGTTTCCGCTACGCCTTTACAAAAACGCTTAGGGAAGTTATCTAAATTTTTAGCCATCATGATGATTAGTGTGGCTGTTTTAGTGGTACTAATTGGTATTTGGCAGGGCAGGTCTTTTTGGGAGATGTTTATTGTTGGCATCTCTTTGGCAGTGGCCGCTATTCCTGAAGGCTTAGGTGTTGCTGTTACAGTCGTTTTGGTTACAGGTATGCAACAAATTCTAAAACGTAAGGCTTTGGTGAGAAAGCTTTTGGCCGCAGAGACTCTTGGTACCACTACGGTTATTTGTTCAGACAAGACTGGAACTTTAACCAAAGGTGAGATGAGAGTTAAGTCAATTTGGACAGAAGGAGTTTGGCAGGAATTAGAGGATATTGACATTCAAAAGGCAATTTCACAAGAAGCCCTGAAGAATTTATTATTAAGTAGTGTGCTTTGTAATAAGGCTAGTATTGAAAATCCAGAAGCTGATCCAAGTAAATGGAAGGCCTTGGGCTCATCAACTGAGACTGCTTTATTATTAGCTGCTATGTCTTTAGGCTTTGATCCAGAAAAGTTAAGAACTGATTATCATAAACTGACTGAGAAAACTTTCAATAGCCGTGATAAATTTATGGCCTCGCTTTATGCTTATCAAGATAAGTTTGTCTTATTTGAAAAAGGAGCACCGGAAGTAGTCTTGGCTAAGTGTTCGTATATTGATAGAGGAAAGGGAATAGAGAAATGGAGTGAAGAAGATAAGAGGGTAGTTTTAGCAGAAGCAGATAATTTTACAGAAAAAGGATTGCGTTTGATGGCAGTGGCTTTGCGAGAAAATATCGCTCATCTGAAAAATCCAAAAAAACCAGATTGTAAGAGCTGGGATGAAGATTTATGTTTTGTTGGCTTTGTTGCTTTAAGTGATCCTTTGCGCTCAGACGCTAAAGAAACAATTAGTTCTTGTCGCTCAGCTGGCTTAAGAGTTTTGCTTATAACTGGTGATCATCCTTTAACCGCTTTAAGTATTGCCAAAGAGGCTGGTTTAGAAAATAATGAGCGTGTCATGACTGGCTCGGAGTTAAATAATATTTCTGATGAAGAATTGCGATCAGTAGTTACTCATTATAATATTTATGCTCGTGTCAGTCCGGAACATAAGTTGAGAATTGTTTCTGCACTGCAAGCCAACGGTGAAGTAGTTGCCATGACTGGTGATGGCCTAAATGATTCTCCTGCTCTAAAAACGGCAGATATCGGTGTTTGTTTAGGATCAGGTACGGAAATAGCCAAGGAGACAGCCGATTTAGTTTTATTAAAAAATAATTTAAGAGTAATTGTTGATGCGATTGCTCAGGGTAGAATTATATTCACAAATATTCGTCGGATTGTGATTTATCTTTTGTCTGATTGTTTCTCAGAAGTTATTTTAATAGCTGGCTCAGTAATTTTAGGAATGCCTTTAGCTTTATTACCAGCGCAAATTCTTTGGATTAATATTATTAATGATGGTTTACCTGGTTTTGTGCCTGCCTTTGAAAAACCACGCGATAAAAAAATTAGTTCACATCCGATTAGTCGTCATGAACCAATTTTAAATTTACAAGCTAATGCCATTGTTTATGGTCTGGGTATTTTTCGTGATTTGATTTTATTATTTATCTTTGTTTGGCTCTACCGACAGGGTGAAGACATTGTTTATTTACGTACTTTATTCTTTACTATCTTTGCTTTGAAATCATTATTTTCATTATTTGCTTTGCGTAGTTTAAAGGAGGTTTTTTGGAAAATTCCATTGAAAAACAATCCATATTTGATTATGTCTTTTTCGGCAAGTCTGCTATTATTAGTATTAGCAATTTACTGGTCACCTTTGCAGGGATTGTTACAAACTATGCACTTAGGAATGAACGCTTGGTTGATTGCAATCTCTATTGCCCTGATCAATTTATTCTTAATTGAGGCGGTTAAAAAGATTTTTGCTCCCCGTAAAAAGTATGACTAAGAGAAAAAAGATTTCAAATTCTAGACAGACCAGAAGATCATCGACTAATTTTTTAAGTCGCTATTTGGCAGGTCCAAAAGTTTTTGCCATTATTGCTCTGGTCTTTTTATTATTAATTTTAGCGCCTTTGGCTAAAGATTATAGCCGTAAAAGAATTATTGAAAATGAAATTATAGATATTCAGAATCAGATTTCTGATTTTGAGGATAAAAATAAAGATCTAAAAGAAATGATTGATTATTTTCAGTCGGACGCCTCCTTAGAAGAGCAAGCTCGTTTGAACTTAGGTTTAAAACGCCCCGGAGAAACGGTAGTTGTAATTACTGATGAGGAAGATAATTTTTTTGTAAATAAGTCAGTAGCAGCTTCGCCGATAACCAATTGGCGTAAGTGGCTGCAATATTTTATTAATTAAAAAATAAAAAGACCGACCAGAGTCGATTTAATTATTTATTGGAGCCGAGAATGGGGATTGAACCCACAACCTACGGTTTACGATACCGTTGCTCTACCAGTTGAGCTATCTCGGCCTTATATGAGCGGGTGAGCGGAATCGAACCGCCGTCTCAAGCTTGGGAAGCTTACATAATAACCATTATACGACACCCGCCAGCATCTCCCTTATTATAAGCAGAAGGAGATGTCTAAGTCAATCAATAAAAATATGATGAAAAAAAGTATAGCACCTATCTTTTTAACTTTAGCCTTAGTTATTTTTGGCGTTTCTGCCAACACAAGTGTTCAGGCAGAGATGGGGCTTGTTTTAAATCAATTGCCAATAACTATTAGTACTAATTGGTCCGAGGGTGGTGATCAATCTTTGTCCTTGGGAGATTTTAAAGTTAGTGTGCAGTCTGAAGCTTTAAAGACAAGTACGGGAATGAAATTAGATCAGCTTGGTTCAGGTTTTGTTTGGCCTTGGAATTATACTCCCTTAAGCGAGGTTTATCAGTTTGATTTTTTTGATCATGGTCAGGCATATAATAACGCTAAGCCAGTCAAACTGGAGCTTGCCTATGAAGGGGATAATGAGTATTATAAACAGATTTTTTTCTACGATGGTACACAGAAACTTTGGCGTCCATTACCATCAATTGATGATCCGGTTAACCATGTAGTTAGAGCTTATATTCACTTATCTTATGCTCGTGTAGCCATCCTATCAACGGATGAAGTCATGACGGTTGGTAAGGCTAGCTGGTATCGTTTTAGGGGTGGTCTATTTGCTGCCTCACCTGATTTTAAGGCCGGTACTATTTTGAAAGTCACTAATTTAGATAATGGTAGGACAGTGAATGTGACTGTTAATGATTATGGTCCTGATCGTAGCCTATTTCCTGATCGAGTAATTGATTTGGATGCCGTTGCTTTTGCAAAAATTGCCTTTACTAGAGATGGAATTATAAATGTAAAGATAGAGGCAAAAAAACTGGTTTCCTTGGAGGATGAAGATAAATTAAAAGCAGCTGGTGACAAACCAGAAATTAATTCTAAGTCAGCGATAGCAATGGAAGAAGGTAGTGGTGAGATCTTATTTGCTAAAAACGCTGATATTAGCGCTCCTTTAGCCAGTCTGACGAAATTAATTGCCGCCCAAGTATTTCTAGACACTAAACCAAGTTTGGATAAGGTGGTTTCCTATTCTGTTCAAGATGAAAAGTATAATTACGAATATTGTAAGCCTTGGGAATCGGCTAAACTAACAGTTAAGGAGGGAGAGACAATGACTATTGAAAACTTACTCTATTCAGCTTTAGTCGGTTCGGCCAATAATGCTATAGAAAGTTTAGTTCGGGTTAGCGGTTTAAGTCGGGTTGTTTTTGTAGAAAAAATGAATGCTCAGGCAAAAACTTGGGGAGCAACCCAAACTAATTTTGTGGAACCAAGCGGTCTGTCGCCGGATAATATGAGTTCTCCTTTTGATTATGCTATAATGACGAAAGAGATTTTTAAAAATCCTTTATTACAAAAATTAAGTACAACTCCACGTTATTCTTTTAGGACTATTAATACTGGTGTTAGGCATAGATTAACTAATACTAATTCTTTATTATTAAGTGGTAAGTATCAAATTTCTGGATCAAAGACTGGTTATTTGGATGAAGCTGGCTATTGTTTAATGACACGCGTAGATACTCCGTTAGGTAAATTAATCATTGTTAATTTTGGTGCTGATAGTAAGAGTAATAATTTTAAGGATAATGAAACTCTTTTAAGTTATTCACTTAAGCAGATTAGTCAATAAATTTATGATTACCCTGTTGCATGTTTCTAAAAGCTATTCTAAGAAAAATCAAGTATTACATGATGCTAATATCTATATTAAGGCTGGAGAATTTGTGTCGCTGGTTGGTCAATCTGGCGCTGGTAAAACAACTGTAGTTAAACTTTTGATTGGGGAAGAGCGCGTTGATGAAGGACAAGTAGTTATTGGTGACTGGGATATTACTAAACTAAATAGACACGAAATTCCTTATTTACGTCGTCAAATTGGTGTTATCTTTCAGGATTTTAAACTATTACCTAAAAAAACCTTAAAAGAGAATGTTGCCTTTGCTCTTGAGGTTTGTGGGGCCAGTCGTAGCAAGATAAATAAAATTGTACCCAGTGTTTTAAAGATCGTTGGTTTAGAGGATAAGGCGAATCGTTATCCTCATGAAGTTTCTGGTGGAGAACAACAAAGGGCAGCCATTGCTCGTTCCTTAGTGCATCAACCCCGTATTTTATTGGCGGATGAACCAACCGGTAACTTAGATGCAATTAATGCTGATGAAATTATTGATTTACTTTTACGCATTAATAAATTTGGTACTACTGTTATTTTAGTTACTCATAATAAGGAGATTGTAAATCGTTTAAATCGTCGTGTTATTACCATGGATCGTGGTCGAGTAGTGAGTGATTTAGCTCATGGTAAATATTTGCTTTAATATTTTTTTATGCTTTCTTTTCTACGCATTATTAAATTTAGTCTGCAAGATGTCGCTCGTAATATTTGGTTATCAATTGTAACCATTACTATTTTGTTACTAGCGCTATTATCTATTAACACAATGTTAACTGTGCAGACGGTGAGTGATAATGCAGTTAATGCGGTTAAAGAAAAAATAGATATTAGTTTATATTTAAATCCAGATGCTTCAGATAATGATATCACTGCTTTACGTAATCAGATTAATGGTATGCCTGAGGTTAAGTCGATAATTTATACCTCTAAGCAGACTGCTCTAGAGTCTTTTCGTTCTAAATATCGAGACAATCCAGAAATATTACAAGCCCTACGTGAATTAGGTAACAATCCTTTATCACCCAGCTTGGCGATTACACCAAGTAATTTCGATGAGACAACTAATTTGGTTAATTCTTTGCGTCAGCTTGATTCTGATATTATTGAATCACGTGATTTTAGTGATAATACAGCTGTGGTTAACAAAATTCAATCTATCACCAAAAGAGTTAGTGAGGTTAGCTTAGTTATTATTCTTATTTTTGTTTTGACTAGTTTATTGGTGGTTTATAATTCTATTAGAGTAGCGGTTTATACGCATAAGCGTGAAATTGAGATTATGCGTCTTGTTGGTGCTTCTAACTATTTTATTTACATGCCCTTTTTGTTCTCAGCTTTCATCTACGCCGTGATTAGCGTCTTGCTGATGATTTCTATCTTCTATCCTTTCTTAACCCTCTTTCAGCCCTATTTGGAGGTGTTCCTAGCTGGTTATAATGTGAACTTGGTTACCTATTTTGTAAATAATTTTTGGCCTATTTTTGGCGCTCAGTTTGGCGTTATCCTCTTTATTACTCTTGTTGCCAGTTTTTTTGCTGTACGCAAATATGCTCGCGTTTAAGTATATTTTTAAAGGTTTTTATTTAAAAGTCTTTTATTTTTGCCTTTTGGTTGACTTGATGAGGAAAGTTTATTAAGATAAATCCATATTTCGGGGATCGTCTAATGGTAGGACAGCGGCCTTTGAAGCCGTCAATCATGGTTCGAATCCATGTCCCCGAGCATCATTTAAAAACACCTATAAAATAGGTGTTTTTTGTATTCTCTAGTTAAAATCCTTGTTGGACTGTTTGCGAAATGGTATCATGCCAGTATAAGAATTTAATTAATTTTATATGCTTAAAATAGCCATTACCCATGATTTAGGATTATCTTCTAAAGACATGGAAAGATTAAATTCATTTGGAGAAGTTGTTGTTTATAACAGTAGGCCAGAATCAGAAAAAGATTGGCTGGGGCGTTGTGAAGGGGCTGATATTATTTGTTGTGGTATGTCCGGCTTAAGAGATGCGTATCAAGAACTAAAAGACGTGTTTATTTCTGTGCCTTATGTCGGCACCTCTTTCCTAGATAAAGAAATATTAAAGAAAAATAACATCAAAGTTTCTAATAGTCCTGGATGTAATAAAGACGCTGTAGCTGAATGGATAGCAGGCATGACGATTAATCTATTACGCAATCTTCCATTTTACATCGGTAACAATGATTTGCCAGAAGGTAAAGCCCCCGAAGCAACAACAGGGCTAGTTGCTAGAAATGTTTTAGTTATAGGAAAGGGGAATATAGGTATTAGAGTTGGTGAAATATGTACTGCTTTGAAAATGAATGTAGATTATTTTGAAAAAGGAGACAATTTAACCGAAAAAGCAAAAGATCAAGACATTTTAATAAATTGCCTAAGCTCCAATGAAACTTCTAAAAATTTATTGAATAAAGACTTCTTTGGTTTGTTGAAAGAAGGTTCTTATTTTATATCAGTAAGTAGTCATGAGGTTTATGACGCAGAGGCAATGTTTGAAGCTCTAGACGAGGGATTATTAGCAGGATCAGCTATTGATGATGGTTTGATGAGCGCGGGGGATACAAGTAACCTGTTTTATCAAAGATTGTTAAAACATAAAAAAGTATTAACTACTCCACATATCGCCTATAATACAGATGTTACGGACAGAGAGGGAAATAGAATGATGATAGACAATATCGAAGCATATCTAAGTGATAAGCCAATTAATTTAGTTTCTTAGAATAAAACATAAATCGA
>Ga0307992_1002385_pt1 | contig 10725 bp, 10 predicted proteins | sample EllFjometagen133_FD_203162 | JGI IMG/M metagenome (GOLD analysis project Ga0307992, IMG submission 203162) | Marine microbial communities from Ellis Fjord, Antarctic Ocean - #133 | ecosystem: Environmental > Aquatic > Marine > Unclassified | place: Southern Ocean | collected 2014-10-08
ATCAGCCCATATAGTCTACGGATTGTATGGGCTTTTTTCACGCCTGCCATTTCCACCACTTCCAGTCTGAACAGCAGACATTATTATACCTACCAAACTATTATCGCAGCTTGTGGCGGACGTGGTGACTCCAATCCAAGCCCATTATCTACCGACCGACTACCTACCGCCAATATAGTTGTGGATAACACGACACACAAACTCCCAAGCAATTCCCTTTTATTGTATAATAATAGTATGTCGACAATCGTACTGCCTTTGGCGAGTGGAAATGTACACAGTGTCTTGAATAGGGTGGGGGGTAGACCCCGACAAAGTGGAGTCGGCCCCTCGGCAATAGTGTGTGTGTGTACGGAAAGACCCCACCGCCATTAATCCATTTTCCCCCAGCCCCGAAAACCCCCTTCTTGCCACCCTCCTGCAGTAAAGCTCTAAACGTTTAGAAAAAAAGGCCATTCAGAGAGGGAGACCCCCCTACCCTCGTTTTTAGACTCCTATCCTATATAGCTATATATATATATATATAATAATAAAGAGTTAAGGATTCTAGTACTAAAATCCTCCCCTTGATTTGACCCCTTTACTCTACACTTCCCCCCTTTACTTTTCTCTTCCCCCTTCGATCCCATACCTTTATTTCTAAACTAATACGGAAATACTTGCCCCCTTTACTCCCCTCATACCCCAAAAACGCACTTCCCCCTTTCAAAAATCTTTCTATCAAACCCCCTTTTCCTTGCATTTTACTTGACAGCAGCCACAGTAAAGGCTAAAGTGCCTAAGTGAATCCTTTACTTTGGTAGTAAAGGGGCCTAAAAAATAATACGAAAACACTTAACCCTAGTAAGAAAGGAATTACCATGATCCAACACCAACCAGCCAATACCCCCACCAAGATTTGCAGCCACAAAGATTGCAACAAGCCCCTCCCAGCCACCGTGGAATACTTCTACCCTGATCCCGCCAAGAAGGACGGTCTCTCCTACTACTGCAGAACCTGCTCAAAACTAACGGCCTCCCGCAACGGGAAAGCTCGCCGCCGTGCCGCAGCCCTCCGCCGCAAAGTAGAAAACCCCAACCCCGTCCCCGCTGGCTACAAGAAATGCTCCTCCTGCAAGATGATACTCCAAGCCACCTCCGAATTCTTCACGAAACGATCGGCCTCCGCAGATGGCTTCGGCTACTGGTGCAAATCCTGCGTCCGCGGCTACCAGAATGATCGTTACCACCGCGGCACTCCATCCCTGCAACTACCAGCACAACTACCAGACCAACCCTTGCAACAGGCTCCTGGCCCAGTAGCAAATGCACCTTATTAAAGATTATCCTTGACAGTCCCTCAACACCAATATAAACTAATGAATGAAAGGAAGCAAGGCAGGTAAACCATGGCGGAGCCAGCAAAACCAACCGAGGAACCACTAAACATAGAGGACTGTTGCCTGGATCCTGACAACCTCCTCGATCCTCCTATCCCCGGAATCCTGGTAGATACCAACAGCGAAGCTGCAATCCAGGAAGGCCTCTCGGCTGACAAAGCAAGCCAACTCGCCGCCTACATAGGCATGAACTCCCTATTCGATGCCCTCTCGCACTCCTCCTGGGACTACAAGAAACAAATCTCCGAAGTAATCGCCTGTGCAGCCCAAGATGAAAACCTCTCTGTAAAGCTCCAGGCCCTAAAGTACATCAATCAACTAATCATCGACTCCGCACGTATGTCGGGCTACCTCGTCTCCGCCACCCGTACCTCCAAATCCGCTGACGGAACCCTCGTCACCCTATCCGCCGACATCGTAGCCTCTGCACTAGGAGACACCCCCATAGTAACAGGACCAAAAAAGAAACCAAAGAAAATCACTAACGCTAAAACGAAAGGAACCAAAGATGCCAACCAAAAAGACAACTGCAAAGAACCAGAACCCGACACAGAACCCGACACAGCCAAAACCGATAGTGGACCAGACCCTGAAGGACCTACCGGAGCAGGAGCTGCCGACAACGGAATCCCCGACGAAGATACCACCGCTCCCCACAGACCCCCAACCCCTGAAGTCGGACAAATCACCTTCCCCGGTCTCGCCGTCCCCGGAGGAACAACTCGACCCCCTGAAGAAACAACCTAAAGATGAACTCCTATCAGCGGAGGAAGCTACCTTCATCCAATACATGAAAACGCAGTGGAAGCCTCACAACATCAACAGTCATATACAGCTACTGTCATTCAATGCGACCGCTGCGATGCCGCCGTGGATCAACTGGGACATCAATCCCTCCCTGGAACTGCCTGTTCTGATGCATAATGGCCTATTAACAGACATAGGATTCCTCCATGAGGTTTACCCCACCCTGAAGATGCTGCTCGGAACCAACATCCTCAACTTGAAATGGGCAGCCTCCGTAGCTACAACCTTCGCCCTCATCGAAGCTATCGCCTTCCTCTCGGCCAACCCCAAGCTCCGCCACGGCGATCACACCCCCGACTACTTCTCTGCCCCCTCGACGATCCCCTACCTCGCTGGCCTCACCCAACAAACAGAACTCCCAGACCACGTGGAGCTATCTAATAAAAATGAATAACAGCTAATTAAATTAAAGGAGATTTATTGTGGCGAAGACAAGTAGACCAAAACAAAATGGTAGTGGTGGCGGTAGAAGAGCTAACAAAAACACAGGCGGCTGTACCCAAGGTGGCCCAGGTTATGGCAAAGGTGGTGGCCGTGGAAAAGGAACAGGGAGGAAAAAATGAGACTATCCGAACTGATAGCCTCTATACGTGCATTGCGTAAGCATAAGCAGTTCCAAAAGGCACGGGCAATGCAGAAGAAGTTTTCAAGACGCAGTGTGCTTGCCACCAGAAACCTTGCGAAAGATATTGTACATTGATGGATACTGAAGAATCTCCCGTAATAGAAGCTACTCCCGATCTTAGAGCAACAATAGATAAGATCAGAGAGCAGCACCCATGGCATCCGTTGCCTGACGACTATCCCCAACTCACCCGGGCTGGCCAGAAGAAGGCACGGATTGCCGCCATGAAGAACCAATCCACACCCATGGACATGGTTGCTGCATGGGATCTATTCCGCCGCCTCTATCTAAAGACCCAGGGCGAATCCTTCTACAAAGGTGGCTTCGTCCCCTCCCCCGAATTCCACTTCCAGTCCGTCCACGACATCGGCCAATACCCCCGCAACGCCCTGGCAGCACCGCGTGGATTCGCAAAAAGTACCGTTATTGGGGCAGAAATCCCCCTCTTCCTTACCCTGACACGCCCCAACTTCGATATTGTCCTCTGCCTGGCCACTGACAAGTTGGTTGAAGGACGTTTCGACAAGCTCATGCAACAACTAACGAGCAACAAATACATCATTGAAGATTTCGGAACCCAAAAGCCCAAGCGAGGTGAAGCTGTCTGGAATCATCACCACCTCCAATGTCTCAACGGCTCCAGTCTTGAAGGCTTCTCCGTCACAGGCCGTAAGCGTGGTGCTCGTCCTCGTCTCTTCCTGCTCGATGACCCAGAGTTCGATCCCCAATCAGGCTCAGAATCCGCAGCCCTAATACTCATCGAGAAGTTCGAGACCTTCCTCTTCCGCCAAGTCATCCCCATGCTTGAATACGGCTCCTCTATCTTCTGGGTTGGTACTATGATCAGCCGCCGCTCTTACCTCTACCATGCCTGCCGTACTGAAGATCCCCGTTTCCGCTACTGGAACCGCCGTGTCCTCTCGGCAATAGTCAATACTCCCGGGGGCCTATCTGATCGAAGTGAAGAGAAAGCTCTATGGAAAGAGAAATGGCCGACCGAAGTCCTGGCTGTCCGCCGCTCCGAGATAGGTAACGCCGCCTACGCAGCCGAATACGACAATGATCCCACAAGTGACGAAGAACGCCTACTCCACGTAGACCCATCCCTCAATGAATACCGCATTCCAGACGCTCAGCCCAACACCTTCGATAATCCCCTGGCCTCCAACGTCATGGTGGAATGGGATTTCATCCCCAAGCATACCATCACAGCACCTCCCCCAGTCGATCCAGATGCCCCGATAATCCTACCTGAGGGGGCTAAAAGGATGCAGAAACCCATGTGTGACCATTTCGGACCTATGTTCCGAATCCTCACTGTTGACTACGCACCCGGGCTAAAGGACTATAATGACTACAGCTGTATCGTAGTATCCGGATTCGATCCCGGCAACTGCCTATGGGTCCTCGATGCATGGATGGGACGAGTTCGTGACTCCCTCCTCTTAGACCAGATCTATAGGATGGGGGTTAAGTGGCAAGTTCGTATCATCGGAGTAGAGGCTCTCTCCATACAGATCTCGCTGGTAGACTCCGTAGCCGTCTATATGGAATCTAAGGAGCAACTCACTGGCTGGAGTCCTCGTGTGATCCCTGTACGCTACCCCTCCAATTCTCCGAAGTCCAGTCGTATCGCGGCACTTGAATGGCGATTCAATTCAGGTCGCATCAAGTATCCTATGGATCGTAAAAACAAATGGCCCTTCGACCAACTATACGCCCAGACGCAGGACTTCACACCAGACCTTGCACTACTCCAGTTCGATGACATTATAGACACAGTCGCGATGACTCAGTATGTTGTTCACTCTAAAGGTGGTAGTAGTTCTGTAGAGTCAGGTGAACTGTCACTCAACGATCGACTGCGTGACGGCATCCCTGTAGTTCCAGGCATTCCGTTACTGTCAGGAATCAATGCTAATGATTTAACGGGAGAACAAGTAGAGATACTGCTTGACAAGTATTATAAGAATGATTACAATAAAAATAATCAAGGAAGGCGTCCACAACAGCCAAGAAATAGATTAAGCCAGACAAGGATTGATGGTAACTATGTGGCTAGAAACCGTAACAGATAATCTCGTTGGCATCCTAATAGTCTTACTTTGCGTCCTAGGGCTCTGTGGACTGCTTACTACAACAACATTCCTAATCAGTATTCGTAAGAATACAAAAGTAATCCGCAAATTATTTAATACAATCCAAAGTCAATCTAAGAGCATCACTGCACTGTCTGCAGAAATACTAGCCGTCAAAGCACAGGACCCAATGACAGGAAGAGCAATACTACAGCATTCAACTAAAAATAATAAACCACCCGAACAGCCTCCTCATCCTCGAAAGAATAGAAGAGGACTCGCGACTGAGCCCCCTCAGGAAGAAGCTCCTGTACCTCCCGACAAGCGGGGAGTAAGGCGAGGAGATGGAACAGGTGGGGTTATAATTACACAAGGAGCTATGGCGTCATCGACAGTCATTAAGGAATAAAAATGGGCTACAGAATATTTCTCCCTAAAGATAAAAAGCAAGTAGAGACGATAACCAAAAGGCTGATCGAGGAGGGAACAGCAAGGCGTAATACCCAACAGTGTCGCTGGTGGATCTCTCATTGGTATATGCGGGGAGCTAGGGACTTTACGAATATCAATTACCGCGATGGTACTGTTCAAGTCGGTTATATGAATGACTCTGGTACATTGAATTTTCAATACGAAGGTATCCTATCTAAATATCAAACACAGCAAGGCAGGCTTCAAGGTATCGATCTGTCTCCTCGCGTCTCCCGTACGGGGATAGGGCTTGATGGCCTTAGGAAATCATCTATCGCCCAAATAGTCTTATCCTCAGCATTTCCTGAAGAGAAGGTGATGCGGTTAAAGAATGCTCTATGGCCAGTCCTTCTACATTACGGTACTGTTGGGTTGGTACTGTGGGCAGAGGATTCTGATTCTATGGGTATAGAGGTGGTCCCGCCATGGGAACTGCTGCCTATTCCTTTTGATGTAGCGGATGCTAGTGGTGTCAAGGGCATCATGCGAAATCGGTGGGTCCCTATCGATTGGGTTCAGAAGCTAAAGATAACCCCCAACAAAACCGCCAAGCTTTATAAGGAAGCTGAGTCTGCTGAGATGCCTGTAGGTATTATGCCTTCAGCTGCAGATTCTAAATTCCAGAACACACTGAATATCGATATGGCTGGCGGAACATCTACTCCGATGGGGAAAAATGATAAGACGAAGGTTGCTGTTACACAGCTTACCGAGATGTGGACCATGACTTCAGATAACTACCTGGCAGAGTACCTGGTATTTGTGGGGGGTAAATTGAGTTATCGTATTGATGTTTCAGGCCACAAGAAACATATGCCGATCCATATCGCATATGATATACAAACGGGTGGATTCTGGGGACGTAGCTTCGTAGAGATGCTAATCCCTGTCAACACAGAGAATGAATACGCACTGGCCCAGCTGTATCAGAACGTACAGAACTGGGATCTCTTCGGTATAATGTACGAGCCGACTTCATCTGGAGTACCACAGGAAATCTTTAGGGGGGCAGATGGACTGAAACGCGTCCGGTATGAACCAGATTATGTTGTCCCTGACGCTAAACCGTATAATATAAAACCTACAAATTCTGGTATGGCTCCAATCAACGCGATGAAGCTCGGGCTGGAATTGGAAGATAGACTTGCCAATCAACCCTCTGAGATGATGTCAGGGGATGCTCCCGGTCGAGTCGATTCATCCGCAGGCTTGGGATTCTTGTACGAGGTCAGTGGAGTTCCGCTCTCTCCGATAGCTAAAAGTGTTTCCGCTGCGGTGGCAGGTTGTTATAGAGCGATGTTGAATCTCATCGAAAGTACATGGACTGCTGACAAGGTAGTTGATATTACGCATCTCGATGACTCGCTAGCAGGTGTCCAGCTGGATCCTCAGACAGGGGAAGTCAAGTTGGCAGACAACGCCATCCCTATGCCTGATGAAGTTTCGATTACAGTTGCATCTGAGATGCCAAGATCCAAGGAACAAGAAAAGCGGGAACTGAAGGAAGCTCTGAAGGATCAGATAATCACCCTCACAGAATATAATATCCAAGTACGTAAGAAGGGTCTAGATCTGCCTGTAGGAAATGAAGCAGAATGGCAGAACTATCGCCGGGCTATGCTGGAGAATCTGGTATTGTTCGGAGACGGTAAGACTCCTGGGAAGATAATCCACTCAGACTACGATAATCATCCTCTCCATCTACAGGTACTCGATGCGTTCATGGCTAGACCTGAATACTACCTAGCGGATGAAGGTGTACGAAAAGTCTTTGTAGCTCATCGACACGCTCATTTAGAAGCTATGGGGCAATTACCAGATGATATGCCATACAGTGAAGATGCTGCGGAGGAAGCAATGGCTGCGGAAGGTGGAGGAGGTATGCCTCAAGGTATGCCACAGGGTATGCCTCCAGGAATGGAACAAATGCAAGGCGGCGGTGAAGCCCCATTAATGTAATAGGAACGTATAAGAAAGGAATTTACAATGCCAGATCCAGACGAAAATAAAGCAGCAGAAGAAGCACAGGCGGCTAAAGATGCAGAAGCAGCTGCCGCAGTAGCCAAGGATGCAGAGACAAAAACCTATGACTATAAGGTAGCAGGAGAGGATAGGTCAGCAACTATCGCAGAGCTATTAGAAAAAGCATCGAAGGAAGATGGAGCAGATCAGAAATTCAGAGATGCCTCAGAGAACCTCAAAGCAAGTACATCAGGTAGGCGGGTAACTGAACTGATAGGACGTGTTACAGGAGTTGCAACCCCAAACACGGATGAGGTTAAGGAACTCTCGAAGTTGATGGGTGTCCCACTAGATAAGATGGCAACACTACTCGATAACGCGGATCCTGATCCAAAGAAGAAGCCCGGCGAAGCAGATCCTGCACCAAGAGGACCTGTTGCATATGATGACATGGATGATGAGGTTCAGGAACTTCTTGCAGCTACTCGCCAAAGTCAAATCAAGGATGCTGGCGATCAGATAAGGAGTAATGTGCAAAATTTTGTTGACAAAGATAAAACCTTCGGTAAAATAGTAGGTAGTATCAGAGATAACGAAAAAGCTGAGCAACTAAAGAGTACGATTAATGATATGGTATTTAATGATGTGCAAAGGAAGATACTTGCTAGTGGCCAATATGGAGCCGAGATGGTCGAAGAATCCGTACAGCGGATCAGAGCCGTCCTTACAAAACTCGGTATTCCAGGGAAGGCGTCCGAGGATCCTGTACTCATAGGACTCGGACCGTCAGGTATGGCATTACCAGCAGACGTCCAAGCCGATAAACCCATCGACCGTGTATCAGCAGGTGACGATGATTACGAAGAAAATGCGAAGAAGCGATTGCAACAGGCGATGCTTAAGAACCATCGAAGGAACGTAGGATAGAGGTATCTTCGTAAAATACATCCAATCACCAGGTACATTTGACGTGATAGCCCACTAAAGACTAGGTTGTTTCTACCTACCTGAGGGGGCTAAAATCAGATTGACAACTTTTATTGGAGTATTTATTATGACAGTTTACGCGATGGATTCACTGGATAATTATATCCGCGAAGAATTGCCATCAGTTATAAATGAGTCTCTTCCGGAATTATGCCCCGTTTACAAGCGTATCAAGTCCACGAGCATGAACGTGAAACGCGATGAAATCGGGCGTAGCTGGAAAGTCGCTCACTTGTACGGTGGCGGAGTAGCAGGTCTCATGGAGTCAGGTAATGCCTTAGGCCCCTCACAGATTGATATTGGCAAGCAGGTTAGACTGTTGGACCCGAATCTTGTAGATACGGGCAACCTTCAGCCGTTCCCGAATGCCGCAGATGCACCTCATACTGGATCATTGAAGAGAGAGCTATCGCTTCATAAGGTGCTGGGTAACTTTAATATTCCGGTCACATGGATGCAGGGCGATGCTTTACAATCGTCTCAGATCGATGAGGTAGTTCGGGATATCAAAGCGGTTGGTCAGTTAAGAGCACAGGTAGAAGCAGCCAGTTTCTTCGGTTATGCCGCTGTTGACGCTAACGACTCAACCAAGTCTATCCGAACTTTAGGTCGTATCAGTACGATCGCTGAGGTTGGTTCGACTAACAAAATCAAGATCACTCTTAATGAGGAGTATGGTCGGGTCAGTAACTTCCGTAATGGTATGCGTATTGATATCGTTGCAGACGGTGCTAGTGATGTTATCGAATCCGGTATTGCTACGAATGGTACAGATGTCCGTAACTACACCCATACAACGGCTGTGTATGTCTGGCTGATTATCGTTGATGTTGATTACCTCAGCAAGACGATCACCTGTTTCCCTGTTAACTCAGATACGGGTGGAACAGCTACATACGGTTCCGGTACAAGTGGTGATGTGTTCCAGGCGGGTTATGCTGGCCAGGAAGATGATTATTTAGTACTGAGTAAATCCAGCCAGAACACCACAGGTAGGCCCATGTATACTTGGGGTCTTGAGAACTGGCTGAAGAGTTCAGGAACTATTATGGGGGGAGCATCTGCTGCTGAGGCATTGGATGTAGATACCTATTCGCAGTTCAAGAGTCAGGTCGTTGCAGTAAATGGTCCTTTGACCGATACTGTAATGAATAACTATATCGGCGGGTTCCTGGACGCATATCCGGGTTCGTCCCTCGATACAATCATCACTACACAGGGTGTTACGATGAAGTACATCGAGAACTCAACCCTGTGGAACAGCCGTCAAATCTATGATCGTACTGGTAAAACACTCGACATGGCTGGTGGTTGGGATGAAGTCACCTACAGCTTTAATGGTCGTAAGATGACTTGGATGATTAGTCCTACAGCTCTGAAGAAACGACTGTATGGTTTGAAACTCGGTGGGGGTAATATCAAACGATATACGCCTCCTCGTGTTGGTGGCGTGGATGGTCGCGTCAGTTCGGAACTTGAGTTCCTCGCACCTCTGGGTGGACACCGCGGTATCTTCAAGATTGCACACGCTTCAACTGGTGCACCGATGGAGATGCTGGAAGCACCGTTCTGGGAGTATAAGCTTATTGCTCCTGTCGATGTTAAGGGCGTGAAGCTGACTGGCCTCACCGAAGCAACCATGACGTAGTAGTTAATGTGAAGAACTCCAGGAGCGGCGGAATCATAATTAGATCTGCCTTTCTTAAGTTCCAGTTGGTGTTGGTTCTGGTTGGAGCATTGCCGCTCCTGGATGCAGTATAAATGAAAACTAGTTTAGTGTAGTTTAGGAGAAATTATTATGGCAGCTGCAAATCCATTCAAAGTAACAGATTTAGTAGCTAAGTATGGCTGGCAGTTCATGGGCTACTTAGCAAACCTTGGCGTTAATGTCCCGCGTAATGCAGCAGTTATCTTTGTAGATAGTGCTGCTACGAATGCAACGGATGCTGATGACACAGAACATGGACACTCTTTCGACAAGCCTTGTGCAACCCTTGAATACGCAATCGGTCTCTGTACCGATGGGCAGGGTGATGTAATCTTGATAGCTCCAGGACATACGGAGACTATTACGACTGCTGCTCCGTGTACAGTCGATATATCTGATCTTACAATAGTAGGGTTGGGTGTTGGATTGAACAGACCTACCTTCTCACTCGGGACAAATACCGCAGCTACAATTAATGTAACAGCTGCCAATGTAACGATCAAGAATATCCGAGTAGTCTCTGCTCTTGCTAACGTAGCGATCGGGATTACGGTAGCTGCAACAGCTACAGGTGTATGGATAGAGGATTGTGAGCTTCGTGACGGTGGTACTTCTATCCTGGAGTTGGTAATTGGTATCTCATTGGCTGCAGCAGCTACTGACGCTACGATCCTGAATTGTGATTTCCTTACAGTTACAGGTGGTGGA
>Ga0307992_1002386_pt1 | contig 10721 bp, 6 predicted proteins | sample EllFjometagen133_FD_203162 | JGI IMG/M metagenome (GOLD analysis project Ga0307992, IMG submission 203162) | Marine microbial communities from Ellis Fjord, Antarctic Ocean - #133 | ecosystem: Environmental > Aquatic > Marine > Unclassified | place: Southern Ocean | collected 2014-10-08
GATTAGTAGGTCAGCTGGCAAAACGTCAGGCTGTTACAAATCCGAAGAATACAATTTCTTCAATTAAAAGATTTATGGGAAGACAACTGAATGAAGTTGGTTCTGAAATTCAAAATGTAAACTATCAAATCAAAGGTGGAAAATTCGGTGAAGCTACAGTTCACATTGATGTTGAAAATAAAGATTTCACACCTCAGGAAATTTCTGCCATGATCCTAATTAAAATGAAAGAAACTGCAGAAGCTCATCTCGGAACAAAAATCACAGAAGCTGTGATCACAGTTCCAGCTTACTTTAATGACGCTCAAAGACAAGCAACAAAAGATGCCGGTAAAATTGCAGGTCTCGATGTAAAAAGAATTATCAATGAGCCAACTGCCGCTGCACTTGCTTACGGACTAGAAAGTAAAAAAGAAGAAAAAATAGCTGTTTATGACCTCGGTGGTGGGACATTTGATATTTCTATTTTGGAAGTTGCCGAAGGCGTTGTAGAAGTTCTCTCTACAAATGGAGACACACATCTTGGTGGAGACGACTTCGATAAAAAAATTATGGATTGGATATTAAGTGAATTCAAAAAGCAGGAAGGCGTAGATATTTCCAGCGATGCAATGGCTCTGCAAAGAATCAAAGAAGCTGCTGAAAAAGCTAAGATCGAACTTTCGGGAACTCAAACAACCAATATCAATCTACCATTTATTACTGCAGATGCCTCCGGACCAAAACATCTTAATTTGGATCTTTCCCGTTCACAATTTAATAGAATGATCAGCGAACTTATAGCTCGTTCTATCGAACCTTGCAAAATTGCTATAAAAGATGCAAAACTCAGCGTAAGTGATATTGACGAAATATTGGTTGTAGGTGGAAGTACAAGAGTTCCTGCAGTTATCGAAGCTGTAGAAAAGTATTTCAGTAAAAAAGCTAATAAAAGCGTGAATCCTGATGAAGTAGTTGCAGTTGGTGCTGCAATTCAAGGTGGAATTCTGGCAGGTGATGAAAACTTGAACGATATTCTGCTTCTCGATGTAACTCCACTATCACTCGGTATTGAAACTCTCGGTGGCGTGATGACATCTCTTATAGAAAGAAATACAACTATTCCAACTAAAAAGAGCCAGGTATTTTCTACTGCTGCAGATAACCAACCGGCAGTTTCTATTGTTGTTCTTCAGGGAGAACGTTCCATGGCTGCTGATAACAGACGACTTGGTAGTTTTGAGCTTACCGGTATTCCTGCTGCACCGCGTGGAATTCCACAAATTGAAGTAACATTCGATATCGATGCAAATGGAATTTTACATGTTCACGCTAAAGATAAAGGTACTGGGCAAGAACAGTCTATAAAAATAGAAAGAACCGGTTCATTGGATGAAAGTGAAATCGATAGAATGGTTAAAGATGCCGAAGCTCATGCTGATGAAGATAAAAAAACAAAAGAATCTATTCATGCTCGTAATGAACTTGATACACTTATCTTCTCAACAGAGAAAAGCATGGAAGAACACGGTGACAAACTTAAAGATGAAGAAAAGAAACCTATCGAAGAAGCAATAAAAGAAGCGAAAGAAAAACTTGAAGAACTCAATAAAAAATCAGCTTCCAAAGAAGAATATGAAGCAGTTCGTGATGACCTTGCCAAGAAAGCTCAAAAAATTGGTGAGGTAGTATATGCTGAAATGCAAAAAGGACAGCAAGCTCAAGGCGGAGAAAATCCAAATATGGGAAATGCTGACTTTGATCCAAGCAAAATGGGTGGACAGCAACAAGAGAAAAAAGAAGACGGTCCGGTAGACGCTGACTTTGAAGTTGTTGACGAAGACGAAAAAAAATAATTTAACCCCTGAAAAAGTCTTTTGGGTTTAGTCTCTCACTTGACTTTTTCAGGGTTAAATAAAAAAAAGCAATAGTAAACTTTGAGAGTGTCAATCAAGATGAAAAACGAGAGAGACATTTACAAAGCCTTCACAATGTTGAATTAATGAGTTCTGCTCATTATAGTGCTTTTGTCTTCCTGACGAATCTTACTCGTTGTTCTTAGGAAGGATCTATGTTCAAACCAAGATTCTTCGTTGAATGCACAAGTAAGTTCATCCTCAGAATGACAATAATGTTTTCATTATGCAGAATTCTTAAGGTTAAATTATTAAAGGAGAACAATGGCTAAGAGAGATTACTATGAAGTTCTTGGATTAGATAAAAACGCCAATGGCACTGAAATAAAAAAAGCATACCGTAAGTTGGCAATGAAATATCATCCCGACAAAAACAACAATGATAAGGCAGCTGAAGAAAAATTCAAAGAAGCATCAGAAGCCTATGAAGTTCTCAGTGATGATAATAAAAAACAGAAATACGATCAATTTGGTCATGCCGGAATGGAAGGTGCTTTCGGTGGTGGTGGATTTGGCTGGGATAATTTCTCTCATGCCTCAGATTTCTCCGATATTTTTGGAAGCGGCGGGCTTGGCAGTATATTTGAAGGTTTGTTCGGTTCCGGTTTCGGCGGCGGAGGAAGAGGTCGTAGAAGAAGTAATCAAGGTGAAGATCTGCAAATATCCCTTTCTCTCACTTTAGAAGAAATAGCTAAAGGTATCAGCAAAAAAATAAAGATAAATGTGCAGGATACTTGTGAAGTTTGCCACGGATCAGGCTCTCAAGATGGTTCTGTGCAAACTTGCAGTCAATGTCACGGTACTGGACAGGTACGTCAGTTAACCCGTTCTCTTTTTGGTCAAATGCAAACTATTGTAGAATGTCCTTCCTGTCATGGAGAAGGCAAAATTATTAAAAACAGATGCCCTAAATGCAGAGGTGAAGGACGAACTAAAAGAGCTAAAACGATCAGTATAACAATTCCGGCAGGTGTTTCCGAAGGACAATATATCCGTCTACGCGGTCAGGGTAATATTGGAAAACGAGGTGGCGAACATGGTGATATACTAGTTCATATCCGAGAAAAAGAACACAATATCTTTGAACGTCAGGATGCCGATCTCATTTGTGAATTCCCCATAAGTTTCTCGCAAGCTGCAATGGGAACAGAGATAAAAGTTCCCACTCTCACCGGGCATATTAAAATGAAAATTCCGGCTGGAACTCAAAGCAATAAAGTGTTCCGATTGCGTTCTCAAGGTCTTCCCCACGTGAATTCATCCTATCATGGAGATCTGTTCATCAAAGTACATGTGATCACTCCCACCAGGTTGAATTCAGAAGAAAAGGAGCTTTTTGAAAAATTGGCAAAATTTGATTCAGAGAAAAAATTAAATCCGGAGAAAAGCTTCTTTAGTAAATTAAAGAAATTTTTTGTTTAGAGAATAGATATAGATTTGTAAAAACAGCCTACTGAGAAATCAGTGGGCTGTTTTTTAATACCCGTCATTCTGAGGAGTCACAAATTTTCGTAGAAAATTCTCTTTCTACGCATCTACTTGCTGTTACTCTTAACGAAGAGTTGAGAGAATATGCAATTGAATTGTTATTAATTATTCTTCCTATGAAGAACAACGTGCAAGGTTCGTCAGAATGACACCTCTTTTCACTTTTCCTTTCAGCTTTTCTCTTCTAATTTCTAATATCTAATTACTTGATTTTTATTCTTTAACCTTTTTCTAATTGACACTTAAATTCTTTTTCCCAATTTCAATTTTGTCTAAATAAGATTGCTTTAGAACAAACGAGATAAGTGTAGGATAGGATAGGAAATAGGATATTAGCCCTTATTAATGAAATTAAACATGAAGCATAAACAATCACTTTTTTTCAAATTTATTTGACTAGTCAAATACTATTCTGCTTGACACTAAAAACTCAATTATTGAATTCATAATGCGTTGTTAATCTGACCCGGAAGGAAATCTATGAAACGAGCATATTATTCAAACAGTATTAAAAAGTTCCAATTAACTATTTTAAAAGAAATAATTGGAACTCTAACTATGAATAATGAATTTGCTTTGGAACAAACACAACGCGAAGCTTGGGTTTCAGAAATTAATATTTTAAAAACCGTTCTAATTCCTTTTGATGGTAAAATTTATCTTGAATATTCTATTCCTAGAATGGGAGAAAGAATTGACGCTGTTTTGATAATAGATTCTGTTTTATTTGTAATAGAATTCAAAATAAATGAAACTACTTTTACAAAATATGGTTACGATCAAGTTTGGGATTATGCCTTAGATCTAAAGAATTTTCATGAATCAAGCCACGATAAATTAATAGCACCAATATTAGTCTCAACAGATGCTCAAGTTGATACATTTGAAGTAGCTGTCACTCCTCAAAATGATAAACTACTTTTTCCTATAAAAAGTAATACCAAATTACTCACACAAGTTATTCTAAATGTTTTAGCTTTTAGTGATAATGAAAAAATAGATTATCAAGACTGGGAAAATGGAAGATATTGCCCAACTCCAACTATAATTGAAGCAGCAAAAGCTTTATACAACAATCATTCTGTAAGCGAAATTTCAAGGAATGATGCAAGTGCGATTAATCTTAGCAGAACTACTGATGAGGTAGCAAATATAATAGAAAAATCAAGAAATAATTCAAATAAATCAATCTGCTTTGTGACAGGAGTTCCTGGCGCTGGCAAGACATTGATTGGCTTGAACATTGCTACATCACATTTTGATAAATCAAATGATCTATATAGTGTTTTTCTATCTGGGAATGGACCACTTGTGTCAATTCTCCGAGAAGCTTTGACAAGAGATAAATTCAAAAGATTAAAAAAACAAAACATTAAAGTTAAAAAGGGTGAAGTGATGAGTGAAGTTAAAATGTTCATCCAAAATGTTCATAATTTTAGAGATGAATGTTTGTTGGATATCGATCACCCTCCACTTGAACATGTTGCTTTATTTGATGAAGCTCAACGAGCATGGAATTTAACACAAACTTCTAATTTCATGAAACGAAAAAAGAATAAACCAAATTTCGATAAATCTGAACCCGAATTTCTGATATCTTGTTTAGATCGTCATAAAGATTGGGCAGTAATTGTATGTCTTGTTGGTGGTGGGCAAGAAATAAATACAGGAGAAGCTGGAATAGTTGAATGGATAGATTCTCTTAATAAATCCTTTTCTAATTGGGACATTTATTTATCAAACAGATTAACTGACAGTGAATATGGAGCTGGCAAAGTTTTAGAAAACATAAGATATCGATCGAATGTATTTTATAGAGACTCATTACATTTATCAATATCCATGCGTTCATTCCGAGCGGAAAATGTGTCCTTGTTAATCAAACAAATATTAGATATTGATTTGGAAGAAGCAAAAAAAACTTTTGAATCACTTTCAACTAAATATCCAATTGTGTTAACCAGAAATTTAAAGAAAGCAAAAGATTGGTTGAAGCTTCAAGCTAGAGGTTCAGAGAGATACGGAATTGTTGTATCTTCTCAAGCTGAAAGATTAAAACCTCATTGTATTGATGTAAAATCACCGATGAATCCAATACATTGGTTTCTTAATGGAAAAGAAGACGTAAGATCATCATATTACCTCGAAGATGTTGCAACTGAATTTCATATACAAGGTCTGGAACTTGATTGGGTTTGTGTTACTTGGGATGCTGATTTTAGATTTTCTGATAATGCTTGGCAACATAGATCATTTATGGGAAGTAAATGGAATTATATTCGAAAAGAAGAGAGAAAATCATATCAGAAAAATGCTTATAGAGTTTTGTTAACTCGTGCAAGACAGGGCATGGTTATTGTTGTACCGGAAGGTGATGCAGAAGATCCTACGATAAAACCAGAATTTTATAACCCAACGTTTGAGTACTTGAAATCGATAGGATTCAAAATCTTATGATTCCTGAATTTTTTCAATTTTTTATTTTAGATTTGTTTGTATGAAACTTATTAATAAATGGTTAGTTGGAAAGTCCATTTTATGTGAAGGTACACCAATTCCACATTATTTTCAATCTTCGATTTTAAAGAATCTGGATGAGGAATTACAAATTGGTAGTAGCAAAACAATTGAAATACAATTAGAAGGTAGAAGTTTTAATTTAAAATTACAGAATCAAAAATTCAATCGAAACAGATACAAAGATCACGTTCCAATAATACGAATTATGTATGGCAGTAGTGAATTCTCTGAATTTCTGAAAACTAAATTTAAAATAACATGGAATTGGTTGGAATCAAATAAATCTGCTAATGCGAATTATCCTAGAGTAAATAAGATACCAGATAGTATTAAAGAATATTTTGTGCTTTATAGTACTAATTTTAAAAACAAATTTAAAGGTGAGTGCATTACAGCAAATGATATTGCAATATATCACAAAGAATTTGTGGATATTTATGATGAGACAAGCTTGGAATGGCAGTTGAATTATACCCAAATAGATGAAAGTACAGAAATAATTGAAAAGCAAATTACTTCAAAAGTAAGAAAATTAGATCGAAATCTGATTCAGAATTTAAAGAAACTCTACGAATTTAGATGCCAAATTTGTAAAAGAAATTTTATTGATAAATACAAAGTAAATATTTCTGAAGCTCATCATATTGTTTCATTTGCGAGCAGTTATAATAATAACTCAGATAATTTGATGATTTTGTGTCCCAATCATCACCGCTTAATTCATAAGGCCAATCCAATTTTCGATAGAAATAAATTGTTATTTAAATATCCAAATGGTTATGAAGATAGATTGCTGTTAAATAGACATTTATAAATATTTCATGATCGATAAAACTAAATGATATAAAGAGAAAACCAATGTATCAAAACGGAATCTATTATTCAGTAACGGTTTAGTGATCGCCTAGTGAAACGGGAAGCCTAAATAGTTTTTCCATTGTTCATTAATTTACTATTCCTTTGTTTTATCATTTCCCTTATCCTGTTTCTTGTTTTTGAACACGCTTCCCAGAGGTGCCCAGATAAATAATAAATGAAATACTGAACCAAATATTAACAGCTTTCCCACATCGTCTTTATAAGGTGTCCCTTTCAAGATACTGGCAGTGCCAATAATCATAATTCCCCAGATAATTGCACTGGCAATAATTAAATAACCGATCTTTGTTTTTGTCATTTTTTCTCCTTTTCAACTTTTTTCTTCAATATATTCTGTTAAATTCAAGTCAAGTATTAGAGTTTGTTGATTCTTCCTTAAGAGAACAACGTGCGAGGTTCGTCAGAATGACGGTAACTTTACTTCGTCTCTCTGAGGAGTCTTCTTGCAATTACTTTTAACGAAGAGTCAGGGCGAGATTTTGTTCAACAACAAATCCATTTAATCTTTTTCTAATTGACAGCAAATCCGTCACCAAATCTTCTCTAGATAAATTATGGAGAAGGAGAGTAGATGGACGGATTCTGGAGTAAGGTAATCCCAATAATTATCATATTCTTTCTGGGATATTTCTTAAAGAAGATCAAACTTTTTAGCAGTAACACAGCAGATACACTATTAAAAATTGTTTTTTATGTAACATTACCGGCACTCACTTTTCTTTCCGGTTCTACTGCTATTTTATCTCTTCAATTATTTTATCTGCCAATTATAGCTATTGTGGTTATTCTTATTATTTTTTCAGTTTCATATCCAATCAGTAAGAAATTTAATTTACCAAAAGCAACTCAAGGCACATTTTTGGTGGGTACACTCATCATGAATACGGGTTTTACTTTACCGTTCGTTCTGGCAGCTTATGGAAACCAGGGATTGACGATCTATACAATATTCGATTTTGGTAATACGTTGATGATATTTACTTTTGTCTATTATTTCGCCATTAAATTCGGCAAGAATGAAAAGAGTAAAATTCCGGTTAAAAAATTCTTATTGTTGCCTCCTATCTGGGGATTGATCTTGGGAATTATCTTCAATTTGCTGAAATTTGAGTTGCATCCTGCAGCATTAAATTTGCTTGATATTGTTGGAAAACCAACTATCTTTCTGGTGATCCTTTCACTTGGAATTTATTTTAGTCCTAAGGTTACAAATCTTGGTAAAATGCTAACGGTATTTTCCTTAAGGATCGGGTTGGGATTTTTATTGGGTTTGTTAGCTGTAAATTTACTTAATATTGAAAGTAACATGCGAACATTAATTGTGATATTTTGTGGTGCTCCAGTAGGTTATAATACACTGATCTTTGCATCATTGGAAGAGCTTGATAAAGAATTTGCTGCCAGCCTGGTTTCCATTTCTCTATTATTGGGAATCATTTACGTCCCATTATTAATCTATTTTTTATGATATTGGAAATTGCTTTTCACTCACTTCTAACAAATAATTGACAACCAAATCATGTTTAAGTTTTTGAAATTATGAATTATAAAATAACAGTAGATGGCAAACAGATTGATCTGGAAATTCCGTATAATCCGGTAGAGATAATTAAGCCCAAAAAAGTTGCTGTTTTCAATCAGGAAAAACTGATCCGTGAATCACTGCAAAATCCAATTGATTCACCAGACTTGCAAACATTTTTACAAGACAAAGAAAATATTCTCCTCATCGTCAATGACGGTTCCCGTAACACACCTACTTCTATTGTTATTTCTGCTATTTATGATCAGATCAAAAACAAAAACTTCAAATTTATTGTGGCTCTCGGTACTCACAGGCAACCTACACAAATTGAATTCGAGAAAATTTTTGGCAAATTTTACACTGAATTTAAAGATAGGATTTTTTGCCATGATTCACAAAATGATGAGATGACCTATTTAGGAATAACATTGCGGGGAACTCCTGTTAAAATAAATTCAGAAGTTACAAAAGCTGATGGAGTAATTGTAATTAGTTCAGTTGAACCTCATTATTTTGCAGGCTTCACAGGTGGTAGAAAGAGTTTCCTGCCTGGTGTAGCTGCTTATGAATCGGTAGAAAAAAATCATTCTTTCGCCTTGAGAAATGAAGCTAAAATATTGCAGTTGGAAGGTAATCCCGTTCACGAAGATATGAAAGAAGCTGCCAAGATGGTTACCACCGAAACATTCTGCATTCTCACAGTTCTGGATACAAACGATAAAGTATTTTATTCTACCAGCGGTAATATTCATTCTACCCTTAAAAATGCTTCAGTAAAAGTTGTCGAAGTTTTCGTACCAGAAGTAAAAGAAAAAGCAGATATTGTTATTGCCATTAATCAGCCCCCTTTGAACATGGACCTGTATCAATCACAGAAGGGACTTGAAAACTGCAAATCTATTTTAGAAGAAAACGGAATATTTATTCTGGTATCCAGTTGTAATGAAGGAATTGGAAACAACGCTTTTTATGAACTAATGGCATCTTGCAAATCACCTGACGAAGTCTTCCAAAAAGTAGAGAAGAACTACAAATTGGGATATCATAAAGCAGCAAAATTTGTCTCTTTCATGCAAAAAAATAAGTTATGGATGGTAAGTGAAATCGAGGATGATATACTGGAAAAGATATTCATCAAGAATTTTTCTTCACTTCAAAAAGCTGTGAATAATGCTATACTACTAAAAGGCAAAGATGCAAAAGTAAAGTTGATTATTAATGCAGGAATTACCATTCAGCAAATTACAAATAACTAATAAATTTATCTTTACACTCAACGTTATAATTAATTTTTTCCCCAGAGTTCTAAGATAGATTAATAAATTTAGAAAACATAGTTTGGGAGATGATATGAAAGTTTCCGAAAAATTAGAAGATTTAAAGAAAAGAGAAGCAAAGATAAAAGAGATGGGTGGAAAAGCTCGCATCGAAAAACAGCATGCAAAAGGTAAATTAACTGCTCGTGAAAGGCTCGATCATCTTTTTGATGAAGGAACATTTCGCGAGATTGATATGCTCGTTAAACACCGATCTACCAACTTTGGAATGGAAAAAGTTGAAATCCCATCTGATGGTGTGATCACCGGTCATGGAAAAGTGAATGGTAGATCTGTTTTTGCTTATTCACAGGATTTCACATCACGCGGTGGCTCACTTGGAGAAAAACATGCAGGCAAGATAACAAAAATTATGGATCTGGCTATGAAAGCAGGTGTTCCGATCGTGGGAATTAATGATTCGGGTGGAGCAAGAGTTGAAGAAGGAATTGACTCTCTAAAAGGTTATGGTGATATTTTCTTCCGCAATTCCAGAGCTTCCGGTGTTATTCCCCAAATATCTATAATTATGGGACCTTGTGCAGGGGGAGCGGTTTATTCACCCGCTATGACAGATTTCATTTTCATGGTCGATAAAAAAAGTTATATGTTCATAACCGGACCAAGTGTGATAGAAACGGTTACGGGTGAAAAGACAACTTTTGAAAATCTGGGTGGAGCAATGACCCACAACACAAAAAGTGGTGTTGCTCATTTTGCCTGTAAAGATGATGAAGATGCAATTTACCAGGTTAAAGTGCTTCTGAGTTACCTTCCCGACAATAATATGGAAGACCCGCCAAAATACAATAATGGCAATGATCCAACAAGGTTATGCCCTGAACTTGATACAATAATTCCGGATGATCCAAAAATCGGTTATGATATGAAAGATATAATTCAATCTGTTGTAGATAATGGTGAGTTTTTTGAACCACACAAATATTATGCACAGAATGCTGTTATCTGTTTTGCCAGAATGAATGGCAGACCAGTGGGAATTATTGCTAATCAACCAATGTTCCTCGCAGGATGTCTGGATATTAATGTATCAGATAAGATCTCGCGTTTCATAAGATTCTGTGATGCCTTCAATTT
>Ga0307992_1002387_pt1 | contig 10716 bp, 5 predicted proteins | sample EllFjometagen133_FD_203162 | JGI IMG/M metagenome (GOLD analysis project Ga0307992, IMG submission 203162) | Marine microbial communities from Ellis Fjord, Antarctic Ocean - #133 | ecosystem: Environmental > Aquatic > Marine > Unclassified | place: Southern Ocean | collected 2014-10-08
TATAATTATGTCTAAACACCCATCTAGGGGCAAAGTGCATACCGCTTGCACCTTCCGTAACCGCTAAAGAATTTCTTAGATCATCTGGCAACCAAGGTGTAATTCTCCTAAAAGTATCCGCATTAAAAACAAGAGAGTCCTCTTTGTAGCCACTCTCATAAAAAGGACATGTATTATTAATAAAACATTTTAGTTGAACAGTTCCAGCATTGATAGCTGGCTTAGCTCCAGGAATTGGATCTCCATGGATATCAATCTCAGAACAAGGTTCCTGTAATGGATAACCATTCCAATTATCAACGATCTCTTGAATATTTTCTTTATAAATTGTCACTAATCATCCTTAAATTTATTCATTATTTCCAACATTGGAGTGTTCAGAGAATTAAGAATTATTCCATTTAAATTGCCGAAAGAATCTTTATAAAATATTCTTATAACCCCAGTTTTATCAGTGTAAGCATATACTTGAGTATCTTGATCTACCTCAAATCTATCATCAAATTTTTCCAACATATCTTTATCATACGAAAAATAAATGAACAATTCTGAATCCAAAGAACTTATATTACTATCTATTTCTGAAACTCTAGCATTTTTTATACTATCAGGTATATTCCCAACGAGAAATATCGGTCTATGTGTAGTATCTTCTGTTATTTCAAGATGTTTCTTCATATCATCGTTGTTCATTTCCCCATCGGAGTCATAAAAAGGGAATAATAAATCAGTTTGAAAATGCCGTATAAATAACATGCCTGCATGAAAATATAGTACAGAAGTTCTTTCCATAGTATAATCATTTCTTACCACTTGTATATTCTGTATCCCTTCTGCTATACCTTTATTTAAAGTATCGTCATGAAAGTCCTTATGTATCTCCTGTTCTTCTATATCATATTTCCAACTAAAGTAGTCATTGCTTCGTTTGACCGTTAATTTTTCATCTACAACCATGAATAAACGAAAAACTCCACCGTCATCCATATATACGCAATAAGAATCTCCTCTAAGCTCATCATCCATTTGAGTCTCATCTCCAGAAAATTCAAAACGGGGGTACTGTCTTACCTTATCTGATGAAGAATTTTCATAGTCATTATTTAAATCATCTCTTATTCTCATCTGCTCTATAAAATAAGGGTCAGTTGCTTCACCCGCTATAAAATAAGACGGATATCTTCTAAGAGTATTCCCCTTATCAGAATAATCTCCCCAATAACCCTTTTCAGGATCATCCTCAGTCTGATCATAGTCATCTACATTATATGATGTAGGGGCTTTAGCTTCCACAAAAGCATCATCATATACAAAAGAATCAGTATCAATTATTTTATACATTATAAAAATATCATTTAAAGTATAAAACAAATGAATAAGACCATGATATTTATCCTTAATCACATAAGGCATACCAGCCGATTCGCCCTCAATCAACCTTATTAAACTTTTATGTACGATCCATTCATGCCCATCATCATAAGAAATAGCCACGTCGATATTCCCAGTATCATCATTGGTATAAAATACCAACAATTTTCCAAACCCATCATAGGCCACGGCATTTTGTCCTGATTTAATTTTATAATCATCTATATCAAGATTATCTTTATTTCTATCATCATTAACGGTTGTGTATCTAGCTTTGACATTTACTACTGTAATCTTTTTCCAAAATTCTCCCAAAAATTGTAGTGGTCCATCGTGATAATAATTAAAATCAATAACCATATGAGTAATCCCAAAAGAATCTATATCCCCTACGCTCATTCTTGTCTCACTTATAGAGCTTTCCGTCCCCTCAAAATAAAAAGATACATATTTTTCCACCTCTGTCAAAGCATCGTATCGAGTAGGGAAAAAATCTATAGTTAATTTTCTTATATACCAGCTAGCAGGCAAAACTGCCTTGGGAGGATCATTATTAAAATCTAAACCATAAGAAGCACTCCCACTATATATCTCTTCAGAAAACCAAAATTCTGCTCCCTTATGATCATGACAAATCCTAGTAACATCATCAACGATAGAAATACCGTTAGAATAACTAGGAATATCACCTAACATTCTATTCTGCCCAACTACCATATCCTTATCATAATCATAAGGTTCCCTAATATGGCTCCTACTTTCATCAATCTCAGTAAAAGAAATCTCTTTTGAAAAGATAGAATCAACAAACTTATGATAACATAATCCAAAATTAACATCCTCATCATTAAAAACTACTATGGATTCATCAAAAATAGGATGAACATCTGAAGATATGTTATGTGGAATAAATGGCTCAGTGTCTACAAATATCCATGCATAATTATCTAATGACGGACCAGACACCCTTTCTGTATATACTCTACTCTTCCTCGTATATTCTCCACAAAGATATGGAGTCTCCATTTTCCAATAACTCTCGATAGTACCATCCGAAGGTCTCCACTCAAAAACTGCATCCTCAATATATCCTCTATCATACCATGCCCCTACTCCTCCTGCATCAGTACTAGTATCATAGCTCTCAGATGGATAATGATAAGAGTGTATATCAAATGGGGGGTCGCAAGGGTATCTTTTTTGAGGCTGAGCAATAGTGTGATAAAATTCTATAAGAGACAAATCATATAATCCTAAATCCATGTCATCAAGGTCTATTGATTGAGAATCGTCTACAACCTTTAACAAATCAAGTAAAATTATTCCGAAACCAGAGTCATCATTATCTTCACTATACTTACGTATATCTTTTAGAGCATTAGCAAAAGGCCTATAGTATGGAATTTTCTCTCTATCAAATAACATGCTATTAGTTATGTTAGTTAGGTCAAATAAAAATCCAGGCTCCCTAGTAATATCTACATTATCTTCTATCTTCCTCTGCAAATCTGCTGTAGTATATATCTCATTACCATCAGCATCTAATCCTCCACTTGGATATGTAAAAGGCAAGCTTTCTAAATAATCCCTAAACCATTCTTTATCTCTTATCGATGACTCGGGATAAAGAATTGTGACTGTCTCATCGTCATAAAATAATATCCCTCTATAATCTGCTGCCCAAAATTTCTCTATATGCCCATTAGTTATCGACTCAGATAATCTCCACCCCTCTATGTCATCATTAAGAGTCAATGTCTTCTTTTCTTCCTCTTCTAATTTCCTGGATTCCAAATACTCTGACAGAGTTAATCTATAATCACTATCTTTAGTGTAAAATTCATCAAGATCATCAATATTTTTCATTTCTAGTCCATCTGGGAGCAAAGGAACTTTCCAAGTAGCTATTTGATAGTCAAAAGCGTCAACTTCGCTCCTAATAGCCCCCACGAAGCCTATAACTCCAAAAGTGTTACCTTGACCTATATCTCCCCTGTGATTGTAGTTTTGCCTTATACGTCTCTCTAAGGCAACAGAATAAGTTATATAAAGAATGTCTCCCTCTTTAAATAATAACTCTCCTGTAGTATCATCTTTAAGTTTTAATCTAATCTGTTTATTAGTAACATCTATATCAGTGACTCCTGTCAATTTATATGGATAATCTTTACCCCCGGTAGCGTCATAATTATCTGCTCGAAACTTTAGAGTTCTATTATCCTTAACAATCTTATCAAATAACTGAGGTTGATCGTCATATGCTACATTCTCAAATTTAATTTCGGGGATCCCTCTCCCCCCGAATAAACCGTGATTGTCAGTAGCTCCAGATATTCTTTTTCGAGCTGTCCCCTTCCACAATCCATCGCTATACTTACCTATTATCGTTGGGTCTTTCAAAGGATCGTCAATATCAAAATCAAGACCTTTAATCAAAACATCTTCTTCCCCTTCTTCCTCAGCCTCTATGGTGTGACTTGTAACTATCCCGAAAACTGAGAGAGGATAACCTTCATCACAATCCCATATGCCAGTATCCATCATCTCTTTAGTTGCCGTTATTTGACGATTGAATTTTGTTTCCGCATCAAGGATTTGCATTGTCTTATAACTTAATCCAGAAGTGATTCCTCCGAAACCGATCCCTGACATTAAAGGACCGGCCACTGATGCGGCCAAAGGGCTAAATCCTAACGACGCGGGAGTTATCGGATGGGTTACTGCATTCCTCATTGTTTTACTAAAATCAATTTCTATTTTTATTTTGCTGGCTGGAAGTTGTTTCTTTACTTCTCTAACGGCAGTTATCTCTTGAGTATCTTGATCTCTAGTGACTACATAGTTAACCCCCTTCGGAGGATTCTTCAGTCTCCTAACATTGAATAAATCAACAGGAATGTATCCTTTCTCTATTTTTGTTCTAATATAGCCATCTCTTATAAGATCGCCATTATTATAACAAAGGTATGTTCTTCTATTATCAAATGCCATGTTAAAATATTTCAGTTAAACAGTAGATGATCGATATTGGCCTATTGCATTAGCTATAGCTATATTTTGCCCTTTAACATGCTCATTAATTGCCGATTTAAGCATAGGGACCAAAGAGTTTAAACCTGGAAGATCTTTAAAACTAAGATTAATATTTTCCAATACAATAGTGGCTCCACTCTCAGGAGCTGCCATAATCACAGGAGTAGATGTTGGAGACATAGGAAATGATCCCTCGTATCCCTTCATCAATTGATTCATCATACTTTCTTGAGGAGATAGTGGGTCAATTGGAGATTTGCCCTCTGTAACGGCTATATCTTGTTTCAAACCTGATATCTTTGTACTATCTGAGACGGCTTTACCTAAGTTGTCTAAATATCCATGATAAGCAGAACTGGACTGGTAGGACAAACTATGTTTAGAAGTCCTCTCCTCCGGATCAGAAAGATCCTTATGCCACGCATAAGCTCCTCCAATCGATCGCATCGCCTCCGCCTGTCTTGATGTTGTCTTTCCAGTCAACCGACTTATATTTTGATTAAGTCCAGATGTATTTAAAATTTTATCACGATCAACCTCTTTCTGTAATTCCTCTACTCTAGCCCCTCTTTCAGGATCATTTGATTCTTTTAATTTTCTTATTTTTGCTTCTCTACGCTCTATTCCTGCTGACCCTGGGACAAAAGCTCCTACCCATGGTCTTCGCCTCCTCTGAACCCTACTACTTCCAGATAATTGAGATTTCAAGTTACCCACCAAAGCCAAATCTTTTTGACCTTGCCCCATCGCTTTATTTTGTTGCTTCCTAGTCAGTTTCCAAAAACCAGTCTCTGCTAATGTCTTATTAGCTTCCTTAAATTTATCTCTTTTTCCAGAAGCACGGGACCATGCCGAGCTATGAGCTAAATACTCTTTCTCTTTTTTCGCAAGTTGAGATTTTAAACCAATCAATTTTTCCTCATGTTCTATTTTATCTTCTTCATATTTTTGCACCTCTTTTGACTTAATTTCTGGAGCCAGTCTTGCAACCATGCTAGAAGTGGTAGTAGAAACATTAGATTTATCTTTACCAACTGGATCCATCTTCTTAGAAAGTCTATTTTCCGATTCAGCTATATCCTTATTTATCTTTGCAATTTTCTTTAATTCATCTTCAGGAAATATTTTTTTAGCCTGAAGATCAGCCACTCTCTTCTCTGCGGCAGCAAGCTCTTTCTTTTTATATTCTATAAACTTTTTTTCTTCTTTAACGCTAGCGGGTTCTTTCTTCGCTACTGCCGCTGCTTCTTTCTTAGCTTTTTCCTCTGCCTTAGACGCAGCAGATGTTCCTGCCCCTCCCTGAATATCTTTTGAATTAACAACAAAAACAGGAATAGCATCTGATTCTTTATTAGCAACAAAACAAGGTGCTGCCTTGGATTCAGGTGGAGGTCCGATATATGTAGAAGAAACACCTCCTCCGAAACTAAAAGCTCCTTTTTGTTCAGTTCCACCAGTACCCCCTGCAAGCCGTTCGGTCTGAGAACTTAAAGTATATTTATTAGCAGCGGCTGCTAATGCTGTAGGATCTCCTCTCCCAATAGCTGCTGATCGACCTGTTAATTTGTCTACCGCCCCAGATGTTCTTCCTCTCTGTAGCAATTCAAGAGCCCTATTATCATCGTGACCGTATTGCCTTCCTGTATCATAAGAAAGACTGAATGCTTCCCTCCCAGGGGAAGATATATCGCCCATGGAGGTCATCCGTTCACTTCTCCTCTGCCCTACATCTTCTATAAGATAACCAAACGCATCTCTTTTCCCATAAGCCCCACTAGCGGACGACCTTACCGCCCCATCTAATTGCTGAATCTGTGCAGTATTTTGCTCAGCATTCATAATAATTTCTGAAAAACTACCTGACCCAGTATTCATAGCTGCTATAGCAGATATCCATGCGTCCCTCATAGATTTTACTGTAGATGCCTGCTTGATAGTTGCCTGAGTAAGCTCATTCTGAGTATCTACCATGTCTTTTCTAAGAACTATATTTCTCTTAGAAGAAGCATTTTCATTTACACTTTTCATATATGCTCTTTGTTGAGCTTTCAATTTTAGTAGTATCTGTTGTTTAACATCTTCCAATGCAAGATACTCTTGCTTCCTTATTGCCACCGAAGCTCCAACTCCAATAGCATAATTATCTGCTAATTGAACAAGTAAGCCTGCTCCAGTAGCTTGAGCATTAGTTAAACCTAATATTTTACTATATGCACCACCAGCTTTTTGATACTCCTGAGTTTGCTGTTTTGTTGCGGCAAGGATTGCCAGGGTTTGTTCTAGAACTTGCTTCTTCGTATCCAACTCTGCAAAACCAGCTAAATCTAATTTAGAAAATTGAGCAAACAATGCCTGATGGGCGGCAGCCCTCCCTTTGTTATTAGCTTCTTCTTCCATAGCTTTCTTTTTGGCTATAGGATTTTCCATCTTTAATATACTAATTAATTTTTTCCGGGCTGACATTTCAGCACCCAAATACTCTACTGTTTTATCAATAGCTTTAAACATTTCTGGAGGATCAATATTTCCCATAATTGCCATTTGCTCAATCATATTAGAAGTAAGCGATGACTGAGTTTTATACAAACCTTGAATACCTTCTACCAGATCTCTCTGTTTAGACATTAATGTTTCTATCTCCGACAATTTGCCCTGATGCTCTTTGAGTAGATCTAAAGCTATTCCATAATCTGTGTTATTTTTTTCCTGCTGTATTTCAATATCTTCCATTGTACTAAGCTTCTTTTCAGCAGCTTCTAAAGTCTTTGCGTCTGCCTCTTTCTGCTTAGTGCCCCCTCCATATTCTCCCCTATCATCAATCTCCTGCTTCATCCCACTAACCAATTCTTGTTGACCCTTAAGTGTCTCTCCTCCCCAACCTTTCTTCCCAAACACCTTCTTTATCTCTGCATCTACTATTTTTCTTTGTTTTTTTACTTCATCCCCCTGATCTGTGACTGATTTAGCAATATCTTCATATACTGCTTCTACTCCTCGAGCATGAACATCCCACAAAGCATCAATTTTGCCTTGCCCTAATCTATCCTTATCACCTTTCGATCCAGTTATTCCACCCTTCACTTTCGATGTAAGATCTTTATATGTTTTTTCTGCCTTTTTCTCTTTATTTGATTTGTCAAACCAAGTATCAAATCCAGTAGTAATAGCTCCTGTAATCAGCCCAACAGTCGCTCCAATTGCCGCACCAGGAAGTCCTCCATATCTACCTCCAATAGCAGCACCTCCCAAACCCTGACTTCCTATCGTAGCGAAATTAGCTTTTACTTCATTGCCATAACCTCCTTTAGCTCTTTGTTTTTGACCCCATTGGCGAGCCTTATAAGAACCATATATAGAACCCCCAATTATAGCAGCTGTACCTAATGCTCCTCCTGGTTTTCCTGTTCCTAATACCTTACCAAATCTTCCTGCTTTTCTTCCCACACCTCCTTTGCCAGGAAGTTGAGGACCACTATTTGGAGACATCGATGAACCACCGAGACTTATAGGCCAGTTAGTAACCTGAACACGAGTCCCTAGCCCCCCTAGAGCCGGTGCTACTGCTCCCATTATGCCTCCCCCCATGCCTCCACCGGCGAGCTTCATTCCAGCATATATGCCAGTAAACGTTAATGCCAACTGAGTAGCACTTAAATTCCATCCTTCAGTCATCTTCTGTAATTTTCCAAGCAGCCCGGACGCACCTTCCAATAATGGAAGAATTGCTTTACCAAATGTCATTGAAACAGATTCCCATTGCCTCTTAAATTCTTGAGACGCTTTTATCTGAGATTGCATCTCTTTCTGACGTTCCCTATCAGCACCAATGACTTGCTGATTACCACTTACGTAAGCAGTAAGTCTTTTATATTCCGCATCTTTTATTTTTCCAATAAAATAAAGATTTCTAATTCTCGATTGAAGAACAGCTTTCTGAGAAGATGCTATGGAGTGACCTGCTTTTTCAATAGTAAGAAGTCCAATAGATAATCCAGGATATGTTTGAGATACAGCCGCAATGGCCGATTGATACTTCTCCATTTCTTTAGAATTAGAGCCAACAATGCCTTTAAGTCTCTTCAACATCCCTTCAAATTGCTGAAGGGAAACAAATCTCATATTTTCTTGAAATTTATCAAATAACCCTATCGTTTCCATGCGAGTAAGAGAAGTTTCTCTCCCAACTCGTTTTAATGTCCTCTCTAAAAGCCCCATCCCAATACCAAGACGATTGATACTGGTTGAAACAGATAACATACTTTTATTATATTCTAAAGTTAGCTTAATGGCTCCGCCAAGACCATAGGCCATAATACTTTGTTTTGCAATTTTTCCTAGTTGAGACCCAAAGCTCTTAAACTCACGTTGAAGTTGTTTTACTCCCTTTAACGCAGTCTTATTAGCATCCCCAGCAGCTTTTTTCCTCTCATTATGCCTCTTAACAAGAGCTTTGGCAGCATCCTCAAGACTTCCATACGCAGCCTCTAACTTCTTAGCATCTTTTAAAGCTTCTTTTTCATTACGACATAAATCTTTAAACTCCCCTGCAACATCATCTGCCCCAGATACACTCAACAGTATCTCTACGTGCGATAATAATTCTAGTTGTTCTGGACTTTGGTCTTCTGCCATAATGATCTCACTTGAAAAAATTTTGTATAATTTATAATACTAATTTTTTACTTAAATACCTTTATTCTTAGAATTAAAAAAGAGGCAGTGTTAGATGCACTACCTCTCTAAAAAAATGGACAATCCACACGATTGTTAATTAAATATGCCGCCAGTCTCTAGATCAACAACAATTCCAATAGCATTTGCTACTATTGGATGTAGTTGCCTAACCTCTTCTTCAGAAGGATTAGACACCTCTCCTTTTAGATTCCACGACTTTATGAGAGCAACAATCTTATTATACCTAGCGATAACAGGATTAAATTTAACCCCATCATCTTCATTTACACTAAAAATTTCATTGTATATAGTCATAGTATCTCCAAATGAGGGCTTTTTAAATGTAGCCTCATATTCTTCTATTGAAAAATCTAAGATTTCTCTGCCCATGGTTTCTAGTGATAATATAAGTGATTTCTTTTCTAAATCACAAAAAATAGTATCATCCTTATCGATTGCTACACAAAATTTAATAATAAATTCATCATCTGGACTAATAAATAGGTTTTGCATTTTTATCTCCTGCTTTGCTTAGATTTTCTGTTCTGTTTTTCTATTTCTTGATTTTTTATATTATTATACACTGAAAGAACATGCATAATACCCTTCAATTTTTTATTCTCTTGTCTATCACATTGCTCTGGAGTCCATCCGAACTCTTTCGCTAATAAAAAATATGTTATTTCCCTTGGGACAGGGTAGACAGCGATGGTGCGGCCGAGGGCGAGATCTCCCGCAGCCTTACTTAGTTTTTTAACTCTGCCTCTGTATAGTCAAGAAGTGTCTCAAATTGTTGGTATAAATTTGTGACAACTGGACCAGGGAGAGAGTCAATCGCTTCAGGAGTCACTGGAATAGGCTGATCTTTCATAGTGATATTCCATTCCTTAAGACATTTCTTAATTATAGCATCTCTATATGCTAAAAAATTAAACTGTTTTTCTCCAGTTTGTGGATTAATCATCTGAGATGACAAATTCATAACCTCATTTTGTTCTTTCCACGTTAATAAACCCCATTTTGTTTCTAAAATTTCTACTGCCTTAGAAACCTCCTTATCCTCACTGACAAGCTGTTCTTTGCCCTTTTCTTCTGTAAGGATTACTAACCTTTTTCCTGAGTCTGAGATAACGTACTTGTAATACAAATTAATTTCGATAGTATTACTTTGATCGAGTAAAGACATATTATTTCTCCTATGTTAGAACTACTTTGTTCAATATTTATATATCGGTAGATATGTTAATTTTCTTAAGAAAATGAAGAATTTTGGGAGGGAAGGGGAGGTTAAGCCAAAATAACTAAACCTAGGAATTCTTCTAATTGTTCTCTAGTGTTATTTCTGTAGCCATATTTTTTATGAAACTCTATATGATGTTTTTTACAAAGGGTTATACCGTTATCGTCATCAAATCTTAATTCTTCATTTGTGGCATAATTTAATATATGATGAGCATTTAAAGTTCCACCTCTTTGAAAACATTTTTGACAAGTGTAATCATTTTTTATAAGTGTATCTTTTGTCCAAATTCCATTTTCTGGAACTTTTCTTCTATTTATTCTTTCCTCATCTGTTAAATTTGGATTATAATTAGGATTATTTTTCCCTGACATCTTCTTTATTCCGCATTTTTTACA
>Ga0307992_1002388_pt1 | contig 10715 bp, 9 predicted proteins | sample EllFjometagen133_FD_203162 | JGI IMG/M metagenome (GOLD analysis project Ga0307992, IMG submission 203162) | Marine microbial communities from Ellis Fjord, Antarctic Ocean - #133 | ecosystem: Environmental > Aquatic > Marine > Unclassified | place: Southern Ocean | collected 2014-10-08
AACAGCCGTAAAACCAATGGCAGATAAAGTGCCTCGTGGTATGGCTTTTCTTGGTTCTTTTAAATCTCCCGACATATTCACACCGGCCATAATACCGGTTACTGCCGGAAAAAACAGGGCAAAGATAGTGAAGAAATTATTACCTTCCGTCCAGGCGGGTCGTAAATTCATTTGCAAGAGCTCCGGAGAAGCATTCTTAATAGCTCCAATAATGAAAGAAAGAATGGCTATCATTAAAATAGCAAGAATACCGTATTGGATCTTAATGGTCCAACCCGCTCCAACATATACCAGAATAAAAACAATAAGATTTGTTATCAACGCAACAACTTGGAAAGATAAAGTAATACCAGGAAACGCCGCAAAAACCGCCTCAGTAAAACCTACAACATACAAAGTTACCGCAATAGCCTGGGCAATATAGAAAAAAATCGCGATCACGCCCCCGAACTCAACACCCAAACTGCGAGAAATCATAAAATATGCACCGCCGCCTTTGACCTGCATATTGGTTGAGATTGACGAAAGTGACAAACCGGTAATAAGAGAGATCATTTTTGCGGCAAGGAGTATATATAATGCGCCCCAAAGTCCTGCATTACCAATCACATTTGCAAACCGTAAAAATAAGATCACTCCAAATATTGTCAGAACAGACGGAGTAAACACTCCGCCGAATGCACCAAATTTATGTCCGCTTTTATTATTATTTTCAGATTTACTGTTTGACATATTTTTCCCTCAAAGAGGTATTTATTGGTAATTAATTCATGTTTGTGATTAATTATACGATTTTTTGCGAAAAAGTAAAACAATTTTTGATGAGGGATGAGGGATGATGGATGGTGGATGTGGGATGGTGGATGATGGATGATGGATGGTGGATGATGGATGATGGATGGTGGATGTGGGATGGTGGATGATGGATGGTGGATGATGGATGTGGGATGATGGATTATGAATAATGGATTATGAATTTTGTTTTGTTGTTAGAATTGAAGATTTTAGCAATTTTAATATAGAATTTGCTTTTGGATACAAATAATCGAATTTAATATCATCCAAATAATTTGTTTTCTTTAGTAGCTCGAGCCAGAACAAATTTTCATCACATTCTTTTTGAGCAATTGCGAGTTTATGTATAAAATCAGCTCTACTTTCAGCATTTTGTGCCTCTCTTACATTTGCTCCAATACTTGTACCGCAACGTAATAGTTGCTTACTCATAACATATTCATGTTGTGTTTTTGTCAATTTAGAATATGATCTGACAATCAAAACAGCATAATCAAAACTCAAATCCAATAATTCATTCTTTTTATTCATCATCCATCATCCATAATTCATAATTACCTGAAACTAATTCTTAAATCATTTCAAAACCATAACAAATCCCAGAATGTGACTTAGCTCATAATTGTCTAATCCTTAAATAATTCTTGCATACTTGTGGGGCATTGTGTAGATTTGTGGGAGATTATGGGTTATGACACCCAATCTTGAGGTAAAAGGAATAGGTAGAGTGGGTTATTCAGACTATACAGGTAAATTCGATTACTCGGTTGACATGAAGCATCGTGTCAATATCCCTTCGCAATTCAGGAAGGTTATGGCCGAGAAAGATGTTACTGAAGTAGTCATTTCTAAGGGCATTGATTCTGAGCACATTGACGTTTATCCCTTGCCAAAGTGGATAACGATACGTGACAGATTAACTGCCTCGATGCAATTGGCAAATCGGACACACCGGAACTTTTTGCGTCATTTCACCCAAAATGCAACTCATTGCAATCTGGACAGCCAGGGTCGTATTATGTTGACTCCCCGACTTATGGAGATCGCTGGTATCAAAGATGGCGGCACTGTCTCCATTATAGGTATCATGGATTTTATGGAAATTTGGGACCCTGAGGAATTAAGGAAACACGAAGAAAACACCCCACTTACAGACAAAGATTTTGAGAAGCTTGAGCAATTGCCATTAATCTGAGGGTGATTATGTCAATTTCGTACCAGCATACGCCGGTATTGTTGCATGAGACTGTTCAACAGCTCATCACAAGACCGTCAGGTGTGTACATCGATGCAACATGTGGACTTGGTGGTCATTCGCTTGAAATATCCAGGCGTTTGAGTGCAAAAGGCAGTTTATATTGCTTTGATCTTGATCCCCGTGCACAGGCATTCGCAAAAGATCGTCTCTTTGAGTACGGCAATGTTCATTTTATACAAAACAATTTCGAAAAGATAAAAATGGCGATGTTCATCGAAGAGATAGAGCAAATTGACGGTATTCTCTATGATCTTGGCGTTTCATCCATGGAAATTGATTCTCCGGAACGCGGCTTTTCTTTTATGCAGGATGGTCCCTTGGATATGCGTATGGGTGAAACAGAATTAACCGCTGCTAATATCATCAACACTTATTCTCAAGATAAGCTGACACAGATTTTCCGTGAGTACGGTGAAGAACGTTTTTCCGGACGCATTGCGAGAGTCATTGTTGAAACCCGTCCCTACTTCAGAACACTTCCCTTAGTTAATTGTATTAAAAACATTATTCATGGTCCCTATGTGACCAAAACGCTAGCCAGGATCTTTCAAGCCCTCCGTATTGAGGTTAATCATGAACTGGATGCTTTGAAAAAAAGTCTGGCAGATGCTCTGGATATGATGAATCCCGGCGGAAGATTGGTCGTGATCTCTTTTCACTCACTTGAAGATCGTATCGTTAAGCAATTTTTTCAGGCTACTGTTACCGACTGCATTTGTCCCCCGGAGATACCGATATGCGTTTGCGATCATAAAGCAATCGCTAAGAAAATTACAAGAAAACCCATTATTCCTTCTGAAGAAGAAATCAGGAATAACCCACGAAGTCGTTCGGCCAAATGTAGGGTTATTGAGAAATTATGAAAAAGTCAAATATCAAAACACATTTGGATACTGACAAAAAGAATGAAAAGAAAGGTAATATTTTTTTCTACTTCTTGCTCATACTTATGATCGTAGCAAGTTTAGTTGGATATATGTATGTACGTAATGGAATAGACGCCTTAACAACTCGAAATCTAGCAATGAAAAGCAATAATATAAAATTAGAACAAGAGATCAAATTTCTTCAAAGTGAAGTAAACGATCTATCTCGCCCCGGTCAGATCAGATCGATCGCCGGTGAGCAACTCGGTCTTGTAAATTCAGCACCCCAACCGGATGCAATCTTTGTGAAAAAGAAATAATGATAAAGAGTACACATAAATCACGGGATAATTATTCATTCAGAGTGGCACTGATGACGATCTGCATATTTATATGTGTAGCTGTCATTTTTGTACGGCTGGTTGCGATACAGTTATTTGATGTTAAGGGACTTGCTCCTTATGCCGAGAGTCAGGGGATGCGCTCGGAAGAAATTCTACCCGAACGAGGCTTGATCATGGACAGGAATGATCATGTTCTTGCCGACAACATTATTGAATATACTATCGGGGCCCGTTTTATTGACCTGCTCGAACCTGAAAATTGTTTTAATGCACTTGCTAAAGCTTTTGACAGAACTCCCGATTTCTATCGGGCACAATTTAAAAAAGAAACCACATTTTATACACTTGAGAAAAAAGTAAAACCTGAGATCGTTGATATACTACGTGCAGACAGAGCATCTACAGGCTTGAAGTATGACAAGAAAATGAGTCGTTTTTATCCTTATCAGGATGCCAGTGGTCAATTATTGGGTTATCTATGGGACGATGGTCAGGGCAAAGCAGGTATTGAGCAATACTACAATGAGCTGCTTAAAGGCGTAAAAGGACATCGACGGATCCAAAGTGATAAACGGGGCGAAGTTATCACTCTAGATCAAAGCAATACAACGGAAGCTCTACCCGGCGGCAACATCAAACTGACCATTGATATTGAATATCAGATCATTCTTGAAGAAGAGCTTGCCGCAGCTGTTAAGAAGAACAAAGGAAAATCAGGAATGGCCGTTATTATGGATCCCAATACAGGCGAAGTCCTTGCAATGGCCAATTACCCAACTTTTAATCCGAACAATATAAGAAATTCCTCCCCGGAAATTATTCGCAACCGCGTTATATCAGATCAATTCGAGCCCGGTTCGGTCTATAAATTCATTCCTGCAGCAGCTGCTTTTGAAAACAATATTTTTTCACCTACATCCCGTATTTTCTGTGAAAATGGTGAATGGAAGATCCGCGATAGAATTATACATGATACAAAACCCCATGAATTTTTAACGGTTGAAGAGGTCATTGTATATTCCTCAAATATCGGAGCAGGTAAAATAGCTAAGCAGGTCGGCAATCAAACCATCTATGATATATCCCGTAAATTTGGTTTTGGCGAACCGACAGCAGTTGGTCTTTGGGGAGAGAGCGGTGGTCTGCTGAAAACTCCCGATAAATGGAGCTCTGTCGGTTATTCGCAATTGGCGATGGGACAAGGTGTTGCCGTAACACTTATGCAAATGATGGCAGCCTATTCGGCAATTGCTAATGGCGGAACCTTGTTAAAACCTTACATCGTGTCTCACACCTATAATGAGAAGAATAAAGTCATCAACGAGTACGATGCTTCCCCTGTTCGTCGTGCGATAAGCAAAGAAACAGCTGAAACTTTGCGCCGGATACTGGAAGAAGTTGTCAACAGGGGCACCGCACCTAGAGCTAAAATTGAAGGTTATCATGTTGCAGGTAAAACAGGTACAGCTCAAAAAGTAATAGACGGTAAATATTCAAATTCAAAATACTATGCATCTTTTATCGGGTTTTTCCCGTCAGACGATCCTGTTTTAGTATGCGGCGTTGTTATTGACGAACCCGCATATGGACTCCATCATGGCAGTACCGCAGCAGCTCCGGCAGTAAAAAATACATTTAGCCGTATCATCAATACCCCTGATTTTAATCAGAATTTTCCAACACTTTCCAAAAATCACGTCGAAAACAATGTCAAGCCGATTAAAAATAATAAAAAGTCAAATCCAAAATTATCCATGTTACACAGCAATAAGGGATCAAAAACTAAAACGATTGATAACTCAAAAGTAAAAGAGACTGTGGCTCATGTTGACCCAGAGCCCGTTGGTGATTATGATATTATTATGCCGGATGTTATCGGTAGGCATATTTTAAATGCTGAACAAAGACTACATTCATACGGACTCAATGTTGAGCGAAACGCTGATCGCGGAAAGGTTAGCTACCAATCCCCCGCTCCAGGCACCTATCTGATAGAGGGTGCTACCTGCAGATTGGAGGTCAGTCAATGAAAATACTTTCTGCTATCCTCAATGCTCTGGAACTCCCTTACCGCATCAATGGTTCAGATGTCTTTATTACCGGTATCACCCATGATTCACGTAAAGTGGAAAATGGCTCATTATTCGTTGCGATAAAAGGCTTTAGCGTTGATGGTCATGATTATATAGAAAACGCTATAAAGCGAGGTGCCATAGCTCTAGTAGTCGATCATGATGTTCCTTTTGAGCTCACACAGATCGTTATTCATGACACCCGAAGCGCTCTTTCGGAATTGAGTTATGAATACTATGGCTGTGCTTACAATAATTTCGAATTAACGGGCATTACCGGTACAAACGGTAAAACCACCATGACACATCTTCTCTACCAACTTGCCGAAAAAGCCGGAATGAACCCAGCCTTGATCGGTACTTTGGGGATACGAACAAAAGATGGACTTCTAGAGGGTGAGCGCACGACTCCCGAGAGTTCTGAACTGGCAAAAAAATTTTATGAACTCGATAAACAGGGTATTTCAAGCCTATTCATGGAAGTTTCATCTCATGCCATCGCTCTTAAACGTGTACAAGGTTTACGATTTGACGCAGCGATATTTACAAATCTTACACAAGACCATTTGGATTTCCATCCCACAATGGAAGATTATTTTGAAACTAAAGTAAAATTATTTGAAAATATGAAACCTGGAGCCCGTGGCATCATCAATATTGATAATCCTTACGGACAAAGACTATATAAAAAACTTGAGATAGGTAAAGTATCATATTCTGTTGAAAATGATATAGCCGATTATTATTTCAAAGAATTAAGCGTCAACGTCAATGGCATAAAGGGAATTCTTGTTACACCTGAAAGTGAATTGAATATTACAGCATCACTTCTTGGAAGATTCAATGCCGAGAACATAGCCGGAAGTATTGCGGCCTGGCAGCAGCTCTACCCTGAAGTGGAAATTGACTTTGATAATCTTCATTTTGAGCCGGTTCCCGGTCGCATGGAAATGATAGCTACAAGTAAAGCTACAGCTGTGATCGATTATGCCCATACACCGGATGCGATGGAAAAGGCATTAAAAGCCGCATCTGAACTGAAAAATAGAAAAGAAATTATCACAGTTTTTGGTTGTGGCGGTGATCGCGATAAAGCAAAACGACCCATAATGGGTAAAATTGCAGAAAAATATTCTGATAAGATCATTTTAACTAATGACAATCCACGGACTGAAGAACCTCTGACGATCAGTGAAGAAATACTTAAGGGAATTGAAAATAAAGATATTGCCAGAATAGATCAAGACCGTAAAAAAGCGATCTCTGAAGCTTGGAAAGCCTCATCACCCGGCGATATTCTCATGATACTAGGAAAAGGTGCAGAAACATATATGGAGATCAAGGGACATAAATTTCCCTTTAACGACAAAGAAATTATGCTAAAGCTGGAGCAAAAGAATTAGAACCCTCTACCACCCCGGTACGGAGAGTCCTCTCCGCACCGGGGTTCCTAAAAAACTATGAAGACAACACTTCTACATCGCGGACCATTTACATTGCGCAATGTCAACGCTGCGGAATTCAAGGGGATCAGTATAGATTCCCGGAATATTCCCGAAGCTTATATTTTTTGCGCTTTAAAAGGTGAACACACCGATGGCCATCGTTTTGTCAGCAAAGCGTTGGAAAACGGTGCTGTCGCCGTATTGGTCAACAAAGAATACGCGGCACAAGCGGCTAAAAGTGAATCTCTGATCATTGTTGAAGACACCTATCAAGGCCTGGTTGATATGGCTAGTCTCTACATTAAAGAATTATCTATGCCCATTCTTGCCATTACGGGTTCAGCCGGTAAGACCTCTACACGTCGACTGATCTCCCATATTCTGCGTACAAAAATGACCGTTGCCGAAACACCCAAAAATTATAATAACCACATCGGATTGCCGATCTCCATTCTACAGATGAGCGGAAATGAAGATATTGCGGTTCTTGAGATGGGAACATCGGCAATTGGTGAGATACGCGATCTTTGTAAGATCGCAGCACCTAATTTTGGAATGATCACATCGATCGCACATGCTCATATCGGCGGATTCGGGTCAATAGATAATGTCCAAAAAGCAAAATATGAGCTTCTTGATGCCGTGAAAACAAACGGAACTCTTTTCATTAACAACGATAATCCAAGAATTTCAAATTATCCTCAAGATGGACGAAAACGCATCACTTACGGACTTGAAAACCCGGCCGATATTCGAATGAACATTCATGATATTGATAAAAACGGTTGTTATAGACTATCTATAGATGACATAAAAATACAGCTAAAGAGCAGTGGTAAAGGGGCAGCGTTGAACGCCGTCGCAGCCTATGCCTTTACTCTGACTTTGGGAATGGACTCAAAGGAGATCATCACAGCCATTGAAAGTTACGAGCCATCCACAGGACGAGGGAAAATGGAAGTCTGGAATGGTATTACGCTGATAGATGATACTTATAACGCAAATCCATTCTCAGTAAAGAACGCAATTGATGCGCTCCATGCAATGAATTCAGAGAGAAACAAACTTATGGTTTTCGGAGACATGCTTGAAATGGGTGTTGAAGCCAAATCAAGTCATGAAGCCATAGGCACTGCGGTAACAGAAGCCGGGATATCACATTTATTCTGTTATGGTAGAGACAGTCAATTTACCGTATCGACTGCAAAAACGAGCGGTATTGCTTTTGCAGAGCATTTCAAGACAAAAATTGAGCTTGCGAAATCCTTATTCTCCGCAATTAAACCGGGAGACATTGTTCTATTCAAGGGCTCGCGCGGCGTTGCCATTGAAGAAATCATATCTCTCATAAAGGACATGTAATATGTTGTATCTGTTATTATATCCACTGCGCGATAAGATCACTTGGCTGAATATAATGGGTTATATTTCTTTTAGAAGTGCCGCTGCAGCTATTACAGCTTTACTGATTACCTTTTTTCTGGGTCCCGTGATCATTCGAGCACTTAAGCGTCATCATATTGGCGAAACAATACGCGCAGACGGACCAGAGACACATCAAATTAAGGCGGGGACACCCACCATGGGTGGATTGATTATCCATCTTGCCGTCTTTGTCCCTACTCTTCTTTGGGGCGATCTAAGCAATAAATACGTACTGCTTGTTATGTTCGTTACTTTTTGGATGGGTGCCATTGGTTTTGTTGATGATTATCTTAAAGTCGTAAAGAAAATGAAGAAAGGTTTAGTTGCACGATATAAACTGATGGGACAGATAGCCATTGGTGTGATCGTGGCTTTGTTTATGTACTTCTACCCTTCTGACCCAAATCTTGTAACTATAACATCGGTTCCTTTTCTTAAAAATATAATGATCAATTTCGGCATCTTCTATGCGCCGATGATCATCTTGTATATTACCGGTTTTTCCAATGCCGTGAATCTTTCAGACGGTCTGGATGGATTGGCATCAGGTCTGATGGCTCTTGCCGCTTTTGTCCTGTTGGGCATTGCTTACTTGTCCGGTCGTGTGGATTTTAGTGAATATCTTGGAATCCTCTACCTCCCAACCACAGGTGAGCTGACCGTTTTCCTGGCCGCCATGGTTGGCGGATTGGTCGGTTTTCTCTGGTTCAATTCCCGTCCCGCTGAAATATTTATGGGAGATACGGGTTCACTTGCCTACGGTGCAGCTCTAGGAACGGTCGCGATATTATTAAAAAAAGAAATCGTCTTCTTAATGGTCGGTATGGTTTTTGTCATTGAAGCTCTGAGTGTGGTCCTGCAAGTTGGATGGTTCAGATTTTCCAAACGCCGCACCGGAACAGGCAAACGCCTATTCCTTATGGCGCCCTTGCACCATCATTTTGAAGAAAAAGGCTGGCCTGAATCAAAAGTGGTTATCCGCTTCTGGATCCTCGGTATTCTCTGTGCATTAATGTCCATGGCAACATTTAAAATTCGATAAAAAGGATTTATTGTGCTCGTAACAGATAAGAACATAACAGTTTTAGGTGCCGGCAGAAGCGGTATCTCAGCGGCTATCTTGCTGGCAAAACACGATGCCAAAGTATTGGTAAGTGACAGCAATTCAGACAGTAAAGCCCCTGATCTACTGCGCATTTTTGATGAACATGGTATTTCTTATGAGTTTGGTCAACACAGTAAAAAGATCCTTGAATCTGATTTCGTAATCCTGAGTCCAGGCATTCCTACTAGCTCTGATGTTGTTCAATTATTATATGAACGCGATATTCCCGTCTATTCTGAGATCGAAGTTGCCAGCTGGTTTACAGAAAGTCCCATTATTGCCGTCACAGGTTCAAATGGAAAAACCACGACTACGACTTTGATTGCGGACATGCTTGAACGCTCTGGCATTCCGGCTGTTGCATGCGGAAATATCGGCCACTCCTTTTCACAGGCAGTCTACACGGCTATTGTCAGCGGATCTCATCCTATGTATGTGACCGAAGTAAGTAGTTTCCAGCTTGAAACAACCAAAGATTTTCGCCCGAATGTTGCAGTACTATTGAACATTACACCCGATCATCTTGATCGCTATGATTCCTTCCTGGATTATGCCTTAACGAAATGCCGTGTTCTCATCAACCAAAAAGAAGAAGATTTTGCTGTATTGAATCGAGATGATGAGGTTATTAACGAACATGCTAAAACAAAAGCTTATGTCATCCCGGTCTCAAAAGAAAAACTACCCGACTCTATTGCGTATTTTGATGGTGAAACATTTTCATTCCAACTGAACGAGCAATGGCACAATTTAGATAAAAATGATATTAAGTTATTTGGCATTCATAATGAATATAACATTGCTTCGGCTGCCTCGGCTGTTTCACCATTTATTGATGATCATGAAGGTGTCTTTACTTCTTTGCGAAATTTCAAAAGCATTCCTCATCGCATTGAATTTGCAGGTGAAGCCGGAAATGTTCGTTTCTACAATGACTCAAAAGGCACAAATATAGATTCTGTCAAGATGGCTATCCAAAGTTTCAACTCTCCCTTGCATCTCATTTTGGGTGGACGTGACAAAGACAATGATTTTCGTGATTTGGCACCGTATTTGAGTGAAAATGATAAGGTTTATGTTATAGGTGAAGCTAGCGGCAAGATCGTTGATCAATTGAAAGAATTCAATCCAACTCCCTGTGGAGATTTGGAGATCGCAGTGATGAAGGCATTTCGTGAAGCACATCCCGGTGATGCCATACTGCTCTCTCCTGCCTGTGCAAGTTATGACCAATACAAAAATTTTGAAGAGCGTGGAGATCATTTTAAACAATTAGTTAAAACAATTTTGGATTTGGGAAATGAAAGCAAATAAAATAGAGTACCCATTAAGCTTTAAAGTTTTCATGATCACACTTGCGGTCCTGATACTTGGCGGCATGCTGATCCTTTTTTCGGCAAGTACT
>Ga0307992_1002390_pt1 | contig 10712 bp, 4 predicted proteins | sample EllFjometagen133_FD_203162 | JGI IMG/M metagenome (GOLD analysis project Ga0307992, IMG submission 203162) | Marine microbial communities from Ellis Fjord, Antarctic Ocean - #133 | ecosystem: Environmental > Aquatic > Marine > Unclassified | place: Southern Ocean | collected 2014-10-08
AAAATTGATTTTTCTAAATTTATTTTTGCTTTAGGCATCCCTCAAGTTGGAGAAAAGACAGCTCGACTTCTGAGTACAGAAACAAAAAGTTTAGCCAAATTAAAAGTTATTTCTTTGAAGGGATTGATGGTTCTGCCTGATATCGGACCAGAAACAGCAGAAGCTATCTTTCAGTGGCTGAGACAGAAAGCTAATGTAAAATTGATCAATGATTTAATTCAGAGGGGAGTAAAAATTAATTTTCCACATCCTTCGGGAAAACAACCTTGGCGGGGAAAGAAATTTATCCTAACGGGAAAACTAGAAAAATTTACACGGGAGGAGATGATAGAAAAAATTAGAGAAAGAGGAGGAAAAAGCTTAAGTTCTGTATCTCCAAAAGCAGATTTTTTGGTTTACGGGGAAAAGCCTGGAAGTAAATTAATAAAAGCTAAGAAAAAAGGAATAAGTATTGTTAGTGAAAATCAGTTTATCCAAATGTTAAATTCAACCTCAAAATGAGATTGCTCAGTAAAATTGATTGGCCTTTAATTATCTCTTTTGTTCTCTTAACCGGGTTCGGACTAACTGTTATTTACAGCTTAGCTTTCCCTAAGAGCGAGCTTTCTTTTTTTTATAAACAATTCTTGTTTCTTGGTTTAGGTTTAATATTAATGCTTGGAATAGTGGCTTTCTTTGACTACCGTCGCTTAAGGTCTAATTCTCTGGTAGTTTTAGGGTTATATTCTGTTTTTATTGCTTTATTGGCTGGCTTGTTCTTTTTTCCTTCTATTCGAGGTATTCATGGTTGGTATCGCTTGGGTCCTTTAACTTTTGATCCTGTTCCTTTTGCCCAACTAGGGTTGATTATCATTTTAGCTAAATATTTTTCTATCCGTCATCCTCAATCACGGCAGCTTCCTTTGCTTTTACTCTCCAGTGTTTATGCGATATTGCCCGCTATCTTAGTTTTTTTTCAGCCAGATTTTGGCTCCGCTATTGTTTTTATCCTGATTTGGTTAGGATTAATTCTTATTTCTGGACTCAAGTGGCGTCACCTGTTGTTTCTATTTTTTTGTTTTCTGGTTCTGGGCAGTTTGATTTGGGGGTTTGCCCTTCAAGATTATCAAAAAAATAGAGTGATGAGTTTTATCCATCCTTCATCGTCAGAGGAAAGCAGTATTTGGCAACCTCAACAATCTCAAATTGCTCTTGGGTCCGGAGGGTGGCTTGGAAGAGGTTGGGGGAATAATTCTCAAGCTCGTTATGGATTTCTACCGGAAGCTAAAACAGATTTTATCTTTTCGGCTATTGCTGAAGAATTTGGATTTTTGGGAATTATTATTTTGGGCTTACTCTTTTTTATTTTAATCTGGCGGCTAGTTAAAATTGGGGGAAGAACAGAGGATAATTTTGCTTATCTCTTAACATTAGGATATCTTATTTGGATTACTTCTCAATCCTTTATCAGCATAGGAATGAATGTGGGATTTTTGCCCGTGATTGGCATTCCTTTGCCTTTAGTCAGTTATGGAGGGTCTAGTCTGATTGCTTTTTATCTAGGAGGCGGATTGGTGATGAGTACCCGTTCTTGGTCGGCTTGACATCGTTTTAATCTGAAGTATTATTAAGATAGTTTTTATTGATGATAATTATCTATTAAGGAGAAAAGGGCATCGAAGTCCGGGTAGAGATCCTCGGTTTTTTGTGGTATATTTTTTTGTGATATATTTTTTTATTTAATCTTTAATCGTTTTGAAATTTATGAAAAAGAATCAGCTTAAACAATTTTCTCAACCTATTATTCCCTTTGATTTTCCTCCTCTTTTAGAATCTCAATACCAGAGTTGGAAAAAATTTTCTTTAGAAAAACTTCCGGAATCATTTTCAAAAATTTTTCCAGTTTTAGACCATACCGGAAAACATTGGAAAATAGAATTTTTAAGCTGTGGCCTAGATAAGCCTAATTATCCATCTTTTTGGGAAGCGGTCAGAAAAGGAGAATCTTATACGGCTCCCTTAAAAGCGAAATTTCGGGTTATTAATTTAAAAACTAAAAAATCGGCCAAAGAGGAAATTTTCCTTTTGGACTGTCCAATAATGACTACTCAGGGCAGTTTTATTATTAATGGCATTGAACGAGTGATTGTTTCTCAATTAGTCCGTTCTCCGGGTGTCTTTTTTGACCGTCAAGAAGCCGATAGTTTAAAATATTTTGAAGTAGCTATTATTCCCGAAAGAGGAGCTTGGTTAAGTTTTCAATCTACAAAAGAGGGCACTATCCAAACAAGAATTAATCGCCGGAAGAATGTTCTAGCGACTACTTTTCTCCGAGCCATGGGCCTGCCGACTGATCAGGATATTAAAAAAGCTTTTCGAGGTCTAGATAAAAATTCTATTAAACATATTACTGACACTCTAGCTCAAGATACGACGCACAATCAGGAGGAAGCAACGATGAAAATTTATCAGCTTCTTCGACCAGGGGATGCGGTTACTAACGATATAGCTAGAGATTTTATCAGGAATATGTTCTTTGATTCTTTCCATTATGATTTAGCCGAAGTCGGGCGGTGGAAAATTAATCAGAGATTATATCCTAATTATAAAAAACCTATTAAATTTAAAGACAGGGTCCTAAAAATCGAGGATATAATTTTGGCCATTAAAGAAGTTATCAGATTAGATCACGATCCTCAGGCCCAATCCGATATAATTGACCATTTGGGCAATAGAAGGGTTCGCGGTCCTGGCGAATTACTCCAAAGCAGTCTCAGACCGGCTTTCCTTCGAATAAGAAGGAATATTCAAGATAAAATGTCTACGGCTAACGAGATTGATTTGGTTCCCGCAGATTTAGTTGATGGACGGCCTTTGTCGATGGCGGTCAAAAGATTTTTTGGGGCCTCGTCTTTTTCGCAATTTTTGGATAGTGACAACCCTTTATCAGCCTTAGAAAATAAAAGGAGATTATCAGCTACCGGGCCCGGAGGTTTAATGAAAAGAAGGGCTGGTTTTGAAGTCCGAGATGTTCAACCCTCTCATTACGGGAGAATTTGTCCCATTGAAACTCCAGAAGGGCAGAACGTTGGCTTAGTTACTCACTTAGCTATCGGGGCGAAAATTAATCGATACGGCTTTATTGAAACTCCCTATTTTAAAGTACGTCAAGGTAAAATCACTAAAGAAGTGGTTTATCTAGATGCTTACGAAGAAGAACAATTTAAAATTACTCACAGTGGAATTCCTTTAGATGCTACCGGAAATATTATGCTAGAAGAAGTAGATGGACGCTACCAAGGGAAACCAACGAGGATATCTAAGAAGGAAGTAGAATTAATAGATGTTTCTCCTAATCAAATCATTAGTGTGGCGGCTAGTTTAATTCCATTTTTGAGAAACGATGATGCTAATCGAGCAATGATGGGGTGTAATATGCAAAGACAGGCTGTTCCTTTAGTCCAGCCTCAAGCTCCTTTAGTCGGAACAGGAGTCGAGGGGAGGGTTGCTCGAGAATCGGGACAGGTTATTTTAGCTAAAGAGGGAGGAAAAGTGGTTGAAGTGGATGGACAGCATATTAAAGTTGGCCGCCATGATTATCAGTTGCGAACTTTTCAGCAGAGCAACCAGTATACTTGTTTTCACCAGCGTCCAGTGGTGGAGAACGACCAAGTAGTGAAAAAGGGAGATATATTAGCGGAGGGCGCATCTATTAATCAAGGTAAATTAGCTTTAGGGAGAAATGTCCTGGTGGCTTTTATGTCTTTTAGGGGTATGAATTATGAAGATGCTATTGTTTTTTCTGAGCGCTTAGTGAAAATCGACGCCTTTACCTCTATTCGAATTGAAGATTTTATTTGTGATGTTAGAAGCACAGAACTAGGGCCTGAGGTGACGACACCGGATATTCCCAATGTCGGAGAAGACAAGCTTAAAGATTTAGACGAAGAGGGAATTATCAGAGTAGGAGCGGAAGTTAAGCCGGGCGATATTCTTGTAGGCAAAATTTCTCCCAAGGGACAGGTGGAATTATCACCAGAAGAAAGATTGGTAAAAGCTATCTTTGGTGAAAAAGCTAAAGAAGTAAAAGATGCTTCATTGGTGTTGCCTCATGGGCAACAAGGTCGAGTTGTCAATGTTCAGATTTTTTCTCGGGAAGAGGGCGCTCAACTTTCTTCGGGCGTTTTAAGAAGAATAAGAATTCAAATTGCCCAGCTTCGCAAAATTGAGGCGGGAGATAAACTTTCTGGACGCCATGGCAACAAAGGAGTTATCTCTTATATTCTTCCGGAGGAAGAGATGCCCTTTTTAGCTGACGGGACGCCTATTGATATTGTTCTTAATCCGATGGGCGTGATTTCTCGAATGAATATCGGACAAATTCTAGAAACTCATCTTGGTTGGGCGGCGGGTAAACTTAATTATCTAGCGACTGCTCCCGGATTGCTGGGCATAAAAGTTAAAACGATAAAGGAAGAATTGAAAAAAGCGAATTTACCGGAGAGTGGCCAGACTTGGCTTTATGATGGGCGCACGGGAGAAAAATTTTCCCATCCTATCACAGTGGGAATGATGTATGTTTTAAAGCTTCATCATATGGTCCAGGACAAAATCCATATGAGATCTATTGGTCCTTACTCTCTGATTACTCAGCAACCCTTAGGGGGAAAAGCTCACTTTGGCGGGCAACGTTTTGGAGAGATGGAAGTGTGGGCTCTCGAAGCTTATGGCGCGGCCTATACTTTACAGGAAATGATGACCATTAAATCTGATGACATTCGCGGACGTTCTGAAGCCTACGAAGACATTCTTCAGGGTCGCCCTATTGAACACTGGTACCGTCCGGCTTCAGTAGATTTGTTGATTAACGAACTTAAGGCTCTTGCTCTCAATATTAAATTAGATATCAAGAATTAAAAGAATTAATTTTAGGAGTATTAGTAAATCCTCTTAATAGTAATTATGAGTCTTAGTAAATCCTCTTAATAGTAATTATGAAAACTGAATCTCGTCCCAATCCCGATGTTAAAGCTGTCTTTATCAAATTATCTTCCCCAAAAGAGATTTTATCTTGGAGTCACGGGGAAGTGACTAAGCCAGAAACTATTAATTATAGAGTCGGCCGGCCGGAGAAAGGGGGCTTATTTTGTGAAAAAATTTTTGGCCCGACCAAAGACTACCAGTGTTATTGCGGTAAATATAAAGGCATTCGCTATAAAGGAATTATTTGTGACCGGTGCGGCACAGAAGTGACAAAAGCTTCGGTTAGGCGGGAAAGAATGGGGCATATTACCTTAGCCACTCCCGTGACCCATGTTTGGTTTCTAAAAAAGATGCCGAGCCGGGTGGCTATGGTTTTAGGAATATCATCGCGGCAGATTGAAAGAGTCGTTTATTTTATGGCCTATATTATCACCGATGTCGATGAGGGGGCTAAGAAAAAAATTAGTCAGGAAATTCTTAAAGAGTATAAAGACAAGATAAAAGAAGAAGGCGAGTCCGCAACGGAAGATCTTCGAGCAGCTCTTAAGCAAACTCAGCAAGAGTTGGCGAGTATCCGCCGATTAAGAATTATTTCTGAAAACGAGTATCGAAATCTTTCTCTTAAATTTGGCCCGGCTTTTGATGCTAAAACTGGAGCGGAAGCTATTAAGCAGATTCTAGAAGAAATAGATCTTGATAAAGAGATTAAGGAGCTTCAAAATAATTTATCTCAACATCTTCTTTCGGCACAGAAAGAAAAAACAGCGGCTAGATTAAGATCTCTTCAGGAAATGCATGATGCGGGAGTTGAACCAGTGTGGATGATTTTAACAATTCTCCCAGTACTTCCTCCCGGCTTGAGACCCATGGTTCAACTAGATGGAGGAAGATATGCTTCTTCGGATGTCAATGATCTTTATCGAAGGGTTATTAATCGCAATAATCGCTTGAAGAGACTTTTAGAGATTGATGCTCCAACCATTATTATTCGTAATGAAAAAAGAATGCTTCAAGAGTCGGTTGATGCTTTAATTGGCGATCAGGCTAGTGTTGGGCAAGGGAGATACCGTGCTCATGCTCTTCGTCCCTTAACCGAGAAGATTCAAGGTAAAAAAGGAAGGTTCCGGAGAAATCTTTTAGGGAAGAGAGTAGATTATTCGGGGCGTTCTGTTATTGCTGTTGGTCCCGAATTGAAAATGTCAGAATGTGGTTTGCCTAAGAAAATGGCTTTAGAATTATTCAAGCCCTTTGTTACGAAAAAAATTCTTGATCAGGAATTGGCTTATAATATTCGCGGAGCTTCAAGACTTATCGATAGGGGGACTCCTGAGGTGTGGGCGATTTTGGAAGAAGTGGTGAAAGGCAAATCGATTATTTTAAATCGAGCTCCTACTTTACATCGGCTGGGTATTCAGGCTTTTCACCCTATCTTAACTGAGGGAAATGTTATTCGAGTTCATCCTCTAATTTGTTCGGCTTTTAATGCTGATTTTGATGGTGATCAGATGGCAGTGCATTTACCTTTATTTCAAAGAGCACAGAAGGAATCAGAAGAACTCATGCTCTCTGGAAAAAATCTTCTTATGCCCGCCACGGGCTTGCCCATTGTGTCGCCAAGACAGGACATGGTCTTCGGTATTTATTCCTTAACCACTATTCAAGAATCTCTTTCAGATCAAAAAACAAAAGTTTTCCATAGTGCTGAAGAGTCTATCTTAGCGAAAGAATCTGACTTGATAGAACTGAGAACGGCCATAAAGGTTTGGATGCGACCAAATATTTCTTCAGAGCCCACTTTAATCCGGACGACGGTCGGTCGAATATTCTTTAATCAAGCTTTGCCAAGTGGCTATTCTTTCTTTAATAAGCAGGTTGATTCTTCAATTTTGCATAAAATAACAGGGGATATAATCAATAATTATTCTGGAGAAGAAGCTCAAAAATATTTAGATAAAATTAAAGAAATGGGGTTTGAATATGCAACCTTGTCTGGATTAAGTTTATGCGTTGACGATTTTGTTGTTCCTTCACAAAAGCCTCGATTATTGAAAGAAGCGGATCAGAGTGTAGAAAAAATTACAGAACAAGTCCAAAAAGGATTTCTTACTTCTCCAAAAGCGATTCAGAAAATTATACGGATTTGGACTGAGGTTAGTGCTCAACTTAAAGAATTGGTTTCTAAATCTTTGCCGGAAGACGGCCCAATTTATTCTATGGTGGCTTCGGGTTCGAGGGGGTCCTGGGCCCAGCCTCTTCAAATGTGTGGTATGAAAGGATTGGTTGCGAATCCCGCGGGTCGGGTTATTGAATTACCCGTTAAAAGTTCTTTTAAGGAAGGGCTTGATATTCTTGAGTATTTTATTTCGACTCATGGAGCTCGAAAGGGGCAAGCCGATAAATCTTTAAGAACATCGGCAGCGGGTTATTTAACGAGGCGCTTAGTAGATGTTGCTCACAATGTTGTGGTTAGAGAAGAAGACTGCAGAGACAAAGAGGGGATAGAAATTTTAAGAAATGATATTATTGCTCAAGGGAGATATTTTGCTTTAGAAATTGTCGGCCGAATAGTTTTAGATAGTGTTATAAATCCAAAAGATAAGAGCAGGATTGTTGCTAAGGGGCAAATTATCAATTGGGATCAAGCAAGGAAAATAGATACTTTAGAAATTAAAAAAGTAAAAGTTAGAAGTCCTTTAACTTGCAAAACTATTGATGGAATTTGTCAAAAATGTTACGGCTGGGATTTAGGCCGCAACAAATTAGTGGACTTAGGCGAAGCCGTCGGCATCGTTGCGGCTCAAGCTATTGGTGAACCGGGAACCCAATTAACAATGAGGAGTTTTCATTTAGGAGGGGTAGCTGGTTCAGGAGCTATTACTCAAGGCTTGCCGAGAGTAGAAGAACTTTTTGAAGATCGTGTTCCAAAAAGAAAAGCAGTGATTGCTTTTAAACCAGGGAAAGTCAGCAAGATAGATATCAAGAAGAATATCATCTCCATCAAAGGGAAAGAAGGAACGCAGGATTATCAAATTCCAGAAGAATATATGACTCTCGTTCGAGTGGGAGACCAGTTGAAAGCGGGACAAGCGCTATCGGAAGGCTCAATTCAGCCTAGTCAGTTGTTTAAACGTTTTGGTTCTCAGATGGCGGGAAAGTATCTTCTTGATGAAATCCAAAAAATTTATGTTTCCGAAGGAGTAAAAATCCATAGTAAACACATCGAAACAATTCTCCGACAAATGTTTTCTCAAGTAAGAATTGTTGATGAAGGCGATAGTTTATTAGGGAAGAGAAAAATAATGAACAAATACGACTTAGAAGAAATTTGTCAATCGTTATTGAAAGCCCACAAACAATTACCGACATCTGAACCTCTTCTATTGGGTGTTTCGAAAATATCTCTGCGTTCTAATAGTTGGCTATCGGCTGCTTCTTTTCAAAGAACGCCCCAGGTACTTATTGATGCTGCTTTACGCAATGCGAAAGACGAATTGAGAGGTTTAAAAGAGAATGTTATAATAGGTCAAGTGATTCCCGTGGGCACGGGTTATCGTCGTAAATTTAATAATAATGCCCAAGAAAGCGAAGACAAAAAGAAAAAATCAAAAGACAAGAGAGACTAAAAAGTATCCGCAGAGTAATAAAAAAATACCCTTATCATTGAAAAGGGCGTTAATATCTGTTGCTTTAATGATTGGAGCGATGATTGTTGTTCTTTCTTTTTTCCAACTTGCTGGACTAGGCGGTCGATGGATCGGTTATTTTCTATCTAATCTGGGCGGGAGAACGATTTTGCTAGTGCCTTTCTTTTTAACGGGAATAGCAATTATTCTCTTGCGGAAAGCATGGGCCAGGAAAATTTGGATAATTGTTTTAGGGATAGCCCTTATTGAAAGCGGGTTAGCCGGGCTGCTAACGATCAATAATCTTAAGCAAAATATTCAAGGGCCCTTTCAACAATATGGAGGCTGGATTGGTCAAATTTTAGCCTTTCCAATTTTCCGTTTATTTGGTCTATGGGTAAGCCTTTTTTTCTTTTTATCTATCACTATTGCTGGATTAGCGGTTCTTAGTTATCCGGTTTATCTTTATTTAAAATTAGTTCAAAAAAATAAAACGACGAAGGATGTGAAAGAAAAGACAGGATTGGAAAATACCTCTCGATCAATCGTTATGGAGAAGAAAATGAATGTTCAAACAATTATTCCGAAAGTTAATTTTCCATCTTTGCCTTCGGAAAAACAAAAAAAACAGCACCAGGGACAATCTCAAAATTTGGGTAATCAGCAAAAGAAAGGAGATTATACATTTCCTCTTATTAACTTGTTGGATGGCGATCAAGGGCAACCCAAAACAGGGGATATTCAAAAAAATTCCCTGATTATTAAAAACACTTTAGCGGATTTTGGCGTACCGATTGAAATGGTAGAAGTCAATGTTGGTCCGACCGTAACGCAATATGCCTTTCGCCCATCAGAAGGCATTAAGCTTTCTAAAATTACAACTTTATCAAGGAATATTGCTTTAGCTCTCGCCGCTCATCCTATTAGAATCGAAGCTCCGATTCCGGGCAAGTCGTTGGTCGGGATGGAAGTTCCGAATCAAAATCGCATGGTCGTTCATTTAAGAAATTTGATTGCCGATTCGAGATTTAAACAAAATGGAGCAGAATTAGCGTTTTGTTTAGGAAGAGATGTTAGAGGAGATCCGTCATTTGCCGATTTGACCAAAATGCCCCATTTGATGGTAGCGGGGGCAACCGGAGCCGGAAAGACAGTATTTTTAAATGATTTAATCGTTAGCCTGCTCTATCAGAATTCTCCCCGCCTGATGAAATTTGTTTTGATTGACCCCAAACAAGTTGAATTTTCAATTTACAAGAATATCCCGCATTTATTATCTCCGGTCATTTCAGATGCTCAAGAAACAACAGCGGTTCTAGAATGGTTGGTAGAAGAAATGGAGCGAAGGTTTCGTAAAATTGCTAAATTTAATGTGAGGGATATTCATTCTTTTAATGAACTAGCTCGCTCTAAACCAGAATTAGAAATAATGCCCCGGGTCGTCGTTATCATTGATGAATTAGCAGATCTAATGGCTACTAAGGGCAGAGAAATAGAAGCCACTATCGTTAGATTGGCGCAGAAATCTAGAGCGGTGGGTATTCATTTAGTCGTGGCTACTCAGCGTCCGTCGGTTGAAGTTATTACAGGCTTGATTAAGGCCAATATGAGCTGTAGAATTAGTTTCCAAGTTGCTTCTCAGATTGACTCCCGAACGATTTTAGATTGTTCTGGATCGGAGAAATTATTGGGCGATGGCGATATGCTATTTTTAACCCCTCAGCATGCTAAGCCAGTAAGAATTCAAGCTCCTTTTGTTTCGGAAAAAGAAGTTTTTAAGGTGGTTGACTTTATCAAGAAACATAATGCCCCCAGAGGAATTTCTCCCCTGGAAGAATCTTTACTCCAAAGCATTGAACAAGCTCAACAAAATTCTTTTACTACTTCCTTAAATCATGACCCTCTTTATGAAAAGGCTCAAGAAGTTATTATCGCTGAGAATAGAGCTTCGGCCTCGCTTTTACAGAGAAGGCTGGCTATTGGATATGCGAGAGCGGCCCGATTGTTAGATATGTTAGAAGCGGATGGCGTTGTTGGACCTTCTAGAGGGGCAAAAGCCAGAGAAATTATTTTTAATCCTCAAGAAAATCATGAAGAAAACGAAGAGGAATTCTAAAAAAGAAGAAG
>Ga0307992_1002392_pt1 | contig 10704 bp, 9 predicted proteins | sample EllFjometagen133_FD_203162 | JGI IMG/M metagenome (GOLD analysis project Ga0307992, IMG submission 203162) | Marine microbial communities from Ellis Fjord, Antarctic Ocean - #133 | ecosystem: Environmental > Aquatic > Marine > Unclassified | place: Southern Ocean | collected 2014-10-08
CCTTTGCAACTTTTTTCAAATTAACTTTTTTCAAAGTAAAAGTATAACCTTTATAAGAAGATGGTTTATCTAACTGCAAATTTAATTGCCTTGAATCAAAAGTTTCTTTTCTCTCGCTTGATTCATAAACAAAATTTATTTTAGCTGAATCAGTATCAAGTGATAAGAGTTTTATATGTTCGCCACTATTTGTCTCAGTAGATGTCCTCTCTCCTAATTCTTTAACTATGTACTTGTAAGAATCTAACACTTTTGAAGAAGCTTCTTGTTTAGTAATCTTTTCATCTTCATTTTCATCTAATCCTTCATTTTGTTTATATGCCATACTTGTATCTTTAAATAAAATATAATCTTCTGATTTTCCTACAGCCTCAGGATATAAAACAACCATATATGCATCTGATAAAGTCTTTAAATTTTTGCCGCCATTCCTTTTAAAATATTTTTCAACTAAATCCATCTGCTCAATTTGAGTCATTTCTGAAAGTTGTTTAATATATTTTAAGCCATCACTATTTATTTTTATGTCAGCGTCGTTATTAGTTAATCCATTGTATGTTTTTGGCATAAATTGAATTAAACCAGTAGCACCACTATTTGCTTTATTTGCTTCACCTGGTTTAAAACTCCCTCCAGTCTCAAAATGCATTATTGCCAAAAGATAATTTCGATCTACTCCTAATTCATCAGCTACTTGATTAACTTTTTCTAAGAAACCAGTATCAAATTTTGCTTGAACTTTTGTAGATACCGCTTCAACTACTCCACTCTTTAAATCTCCAACCTCTTCCTCACCAAAAGAAACAACTTCATTCAAAGTTAAAACTTCACGAAAAGAATTTCCTTTAGGAGGTTCAATTAAAATTGTTGCATTATAATCTTCAGAAGCTGGTTCATAAATTCCTTGAAGTTTTATTTCTTTTAATTCATTATTAACTAAAACACTTCTTGTGGAAATTTCTGAATTTGCTAATTCTAAAACATCATTACAAGAAATTTTAATTCCATCAGAAACACTAGAATTTGCATTTGGATAATCTCTAAAAAATTCCCCACATAATTCTTTCATTGTTTGTTTTTGATTTGTGTCTCTTGCTAATTTAATTTTTTCACCTAATGCTCTTTCACCATAAGGAGCAGAAATTCCTTGATCTTCTTCTATATATGGAAAATCAGAAATCAAAATATCAAAATCATTCATTGCATTTGTATAATTAGGATTTTCTGAAAATTTATCATCATAAGGACTTACTAATCCTAAAACTTTAACATTAACTTTTTTATTTTCTTCAATTTTACTAATCCTAACATCTTCAGGTTCTTTTTTAATAGGAATATAATAAATATCATCTCCTGTAATCATCATACTTCCAAAAGACCTAATTGTCTTAGAACTTTCTTTAAGAAGGTCAAATCCTTTTTTTATTTCTTGATCTGTCCTGTATTGTTTTACAAAATCATTCCAATGAGAAATATCATCTTCTGATAATTTTTCTTTAGAACTTGGACTTGCAACAACTACAACAACAATATCATCTTTATCTTTAGTATTTCTTTTTGTATAAGCATAAGCAAAATAAATTGATTTCTCCTCTTTTTCTCCTTGATAAATCCTCTCTCCCATTACATATTTTTTAGATGTTCCATTAACACTTAAATTTACTTCAGGAACAATTCTTAAATAAAAATCATTTGAACTTCCAAATAATCCTTGTTCATCTTCACTACAATGAATATGCACTTCTTGATTTAATCCTTTTTTTTCTAAATCTAAAACTCGGCATTTACCCTCTAAAAATTCATCACCTTTTGCAACTTCAAATTCATCATTATTAATTTTTAATCTTACTGTTACACCCGGAGCTTCAACACTATCTAATTTTAAATTAAGCCCGCCCATACAATAATCAAAACTAGGAATATAAATTTGTTGAGATTCTTCTCCTTCTTTCAAATAAACAGAAGTAATTTTTTCTTGATAAGATTGTTTTCCCCTAAGAAGTGTTGTTCCAGAATAAAGAGAAATTCTTGCTCCTTCATTATCAACTTCTTCTGCTCTTAAATATCCTTTTCCATTCCAAAAACTATACCTTTGATATTCTTTTTCCCATTCATTATCATTTAATTGTTTAAGATAAAAATTTGCTCTTCCAATTCCAAAAGCATTTTTAATATTATATTTTATTTTTGCTGAAATATTTCCTTCAACATATTCCGGCATTGCAGACTCATTTGGCTGTCTTTTTAAAACAATAACTGCATAACCAACATTATCCAAAATAACAGGGATATTTAAGTTATCATTAACACCTAATGCTGCACGAGCAGGAAAAAAACCAATATTAGAAACATCTCTTGAATGCTCTCCTGCAAGTCTTATACGATAAATAGATTCAACGTTTATTAAAGGATTTATTTTTGTAGCAACAATAGGACAAAAAACAGGAACATCTTGCTCTTCAAGCAAATCACTTCTAACAACAGAAGGTTCACATCCAACAGGATCAATTTGTAAAACAAAATCCTGCCCAGCCTGGCACATATCTTTATCAAAATAATTTAGAGTTTTCATAAAATCCCCTTGAAAAAAACCAGACGAAGTATATTGATTTGTCCGAGCATAAGCACTAGCAAATGAAATTAACAAAATTCCTACTAACAAAAACACTGCAGATAAAATTAATTTTTTGTTTTTCATTTTGTAATAATCTTTTTTTTCTTATTTAATTTCTTTTGTGAAGCGAAATAATTCTTTTCACTAACAACTTTTCTTCCACTTTTTTTCTCTAAATCAATTCTTGCCTTTCCAGCAACTTCGCCACCTTTTATTGCTACTTGTTTGTTGTCTTCAAAACCTAAAACATCTTTATTTTTAGTTATTTCTGTGGTTGATGCTTCACCAAGCATTGAAAAAATTAATTCCAAATCTGTCATATGATCTCTTAAATTCTGATTTTTAAATTTAGGATTTAAACTTTTTATTTTTTTATGTTCTTTAATTCCAACTCCAAAAGTTGCTTTTGCAATTTCGTTTGTAAGAATTGCATATTCTTTATTTTCATTAACTCCTCGATCTTTCCACTCGTCTGTTAAATCTTGCCTAATTGCAATCCCCCTAATTCTTTTATCAATCCAAGATTTAGGATAACCTTTTTTTTCATAATAATTTTTTGCTCTATCTTGTGCAAGTTCTGGATTCTCTATTTCCTGAACTCTTTCATAACCAACTTTTGCAAGCCATCTTTTAAACGGCTCTGCTTTTTTTGAAGGAATAGATTGAATAATTCTAAAAATAGATTTTGTATTTGCACAATCAGTTAAGTATTTTTTTCCATCTAAAGATTCTAATTTCAGTTGGTTACAAAATGTAACCACCTCACTTCCTTCTTTATTTAATCTATGCTTTAAAACTTTCCAATAATTTCTTGGAGTTTCACTATCTGTTAAAACCTCCACAACATCTACTATTGAAAAATACCATTCATTATCATACCAATTTCTTCTAATTTTCTTTCCACCAAAAACAATTATTTTCTTTTTTTTATTTATCATTTAAAATTTAAATCCACTCCTTTATTTTCAAATAAAGCATAATTATCCTGAATTTGTTCAATTGTATCTGGAGAAGGCAAACTTTCAACATTAATTTCAATCTTATTTGCATTTTCTAAATCAGATTCTAAAATATAATGCTCTTGCTTTCCACCTCCTGCTAAAGCATTTGAAACAAGTTGTGAAGGAAACTCAATATTAAAACACTTTTTTTTAGTCAATCCAAATATTCCTCCAAAACTTTGTGGAACATCTACACACTGCTCTCTAGTAATATTTCCTAACTCAATTGAAGAGTTTTTATAAATATACACTTCAACTTCATAAGAATTCTCACTTAATTTTATATTTTTTTGTTCTGGATAAACAATTGTTTTTGAATCATCGTCTGAAATAAAACTAATTATTGCTTTTCCATCATAATCATTTCCATCTAATTTTAATTCAATTAATAAATCATAAGTTTTATCTAAATAAAAACTAATACTTGCATTTGAAATAGAAGAAAATAACTGCCTTGATTTTTTAAAACCATCGGCTTTAACAATTATATAACCATTAACACACTGAGGAAAATTCTCATGCAAAGAATAACCTTGCCCAATTTTGCATCTCTCTCCAAAGCACTCATAATAAACACTTGCATTCACTGGATTTAAATTTGTATCATAAATATCAACATCTACTGGATTAACTTTATTTTCACACAAACCAAATGTTTTAGTTCCAATAACTGTTCCATTTAATGGTTTTCTTGGATTATTTCCTTGAATCACAACAGCAAAAGGAAATTGAAATATTTCATCTTCTTCTGAAACCTGAACTAAAACCGGATACTTAATATTATAAACAAAATGATATGGAGCATAACAAAAACCTAAAGCACCTAATTCTGGTTGGTTTCCAATTGGATTAGCAAGTAAAAGATTTTCTTCAGAAGGCAAAACTTCAAATGTTTTTGGCCAATTTCTTGAATTAATAAAACCAACTTTTTCAGAAACAGGCAAATCAACTTTAAAATAATCATCTTTATTTCTTAAATTACTCAAAGCAAGAGTATTAATTTCAGTTGCTTGTTCAAGTTCATCAAACACATCATCTGCATTCCATTGCAGAGGAGAACAAGTTAATTCAACACCATCAACAGGAGCATAAAGTCTTAAATTATCAATTGCATATTTTTCTAAAAATAAATTTTCTTGTTCAAAATCATAAACTTTTTTAGCAGAATCATAAAGCTTTCCTAAATTTGATTTTACAATTACTTTGTGATTTGTTATAAGTTTTCTACTTTCATTAAAACCAACATCTAAATCCATGTTTAAATCAACTTTAATTTCATTTTCTTTAATCTCAACACTTGCATTTGGAATTCCTTTTGTAATTTCATAACCAGAATTATAATTGCTTAAAACACACAAATTAATTTTTTCTTCAATAAAATCTTCTAATTGTTCTTCCATAAACTCTTTAGAAGGAACTTGCTCTTTTTCAATATTATTTCCAGAAATATAATACCAATAAGGAATTGGGTTTCCTAAAAAATCCAACTGAGAAGAAAAAGGCATATATTCTGAACCAAATTCATAATCAGGGAGTTCAATATATCCTCCTTGACTTTCTAAAACCAGCGCACCAGTTAAAGTGTCCTCTTCTAAACAAGATAAAAAATTATTTTCAATGGGCTGAATATTTAAAGGAATTTCTTCTTTAACAATTTTTTCTCTTAATACAAAAAACAAAGCAACTGCTGCAACAATTAAAATTGCAATAATAATAAAAATTGTTACTTGTCCTCTCCGATTTTGTAAAAAAGCGGAATGAGGTGAAACTTGTTTTGCCTCTTTATTTTTCATATAATAATGTAGAAAAAAACCTATATAAATTTAATTATAATTAAAAACCAGCTCCATATTTTGGTTTTAAATATTTAAAACCAGAAAAAAATATTAACACAGCTCCAAGAAGCAAAACCCATTTATCTAAAAAAACAAGATTTTCAGGAAATGGAAAAAATCCCAAACCAAGATTAACTAAATAAAGTGCTACAATAAGATACAATACAAAAAATAAACTCCTGCCACTTCTTTCACCATATTGATTTACCATATTTATTAAATGAAAAAAGAGTTTATAAATTTAATTGAATTTATTTTAAAAAACATAATTTATTATTTTAAAAGAAAAATCCTTGATTTTTTAGTTAAAAATTTACAAGGAAGATTTTTAAAGCATTTTTTCTATGTTTTCATATGAAAATCCCAAAAACAACAAAAAGATATTGTCCATATTGCAAGAAAAAAACAGAACATAAAATAAAATCAATTGGAACAGGAGGAAAAAGAGGCACAATGAAAAGAGGTTCAAAAGATAGAGCAAAAAAAAGAGGATTAAACACAGGGATTGGAAATAAAGGAAGATATAGTAAACCTTCAGTAACAAAATTCAAAAGAAAAACAAAAACAACTAAAAAGACAAATATTATGTATACTTGTCAAGAATGTAAAAAATCCAAATATCAAAAAAAAGGTAAACGAACAAGTAAACTAATACAAGAATAAAATGAAATACACAATAGAAACACTAGTCCCAAATATAGAACAATTTATTACAATTGAAAAACTAATAATGCCTAAACCGACTAAAATAGAAAACAAATATTCAAATAAACAACAATATAAAACACAAAGCTCATCAAATAAAAATAATAAATATCATCCAACACAAAATAAATAAAATGGCAATAACAAAAAAAAGAAAAAAGTTTTTTAATGTTGAGATGCCCATAATAAATCACCAGACACAGCTTCAAGCTTTTGATATAAAAGAACTTGATGGAAGATATATTCAATATGACCTAACAAGAATTCTTAAAGGAAAAAATATCTTGCTCCAATTAAAAGTAAAAGTTAATGAAAAAGAAGCAACTGCAATTCCATGGGGAATAAAATTAATGCCTTCTTACTTAAGAAGAATGGTCAGAAAAGGAACAGATTATGTTGAAGAATCTTTTTCAGCAAATTGTAAAGATGCTCAACTAAAAATAAAACCATTATTAGTAACAAGAAGAAAAGTTTCAAAAGCAGTTAAAAACGCTTTAAGAGAAAAAGTAAAAGAAGAAATAATAAAAAATATAAAATCAGAAGAAAAAATAAAAATTTTTGACGAAATATTAAAAAATAAATTTCAAAGAGAACTAAGTTTGAAATTAAAAAAAATTTATCCGTTATCTCTTTGTGTAATTAGAATTTTAAAAGTTGAAAAAGAAATTGAATCTAAAAAAGAAGTTAAAGAAAAAAAATAAGAAAATTAAGTTAAGGTATATTTCCCACCTAATATTCTATTTGGATAAACTATAATTCCTTTTTTTCCTTTAATCTCTATCTCAACAACTTTTCTATCAATCTCTGCCCCCCTCATTTTTAAAAATTCTAATGCTCTTTTTCTTTTTCCTCCTTTATAAAAAACATTATACAAAACAATTATTCCGTCGCTAAGAAATGAAACAGCTTCTCCTCGCTCAATAAATGTTTTTCCTATATGAGAAGGATTAGAAGTTTCTCTAACTAAAAAAGAAGTAATATCATGAGATTCTAAATATCTAAATAATTGTTCCATGTAAACTCTAAATCTGCTCTCTTCACCGGAAAAAGCAGAACCAATACTTGTTAATGAATCCATTAAAATTATGTCTGGTTTAAAATCTTTTGGAATTAAAATAGGTTGTATATCAATTAATAATTCTTTTTTTGCTTCACTTAATAAAGCTTCAATACTTCTTGCAATATCTAAAGAATTAAATCTTTTTACATAAAGTAATCCTTTTTTTTCATACTCTTTGGGTTTTGCTCCGAACATTTCCATATGGGATTTTAATCTATCTTCTGGCTCTTCAAAACTCATATACAAAACTTTTTTCCCTTCTTCACACATGGTTTTTGCTAAATTCAAACAAAAAATAGTTTTTCCACTTCCTGGTCCGCCTTCAACAAGAACTGTAGAACTCCTTGGAATTCCTTGTTTTATAAGAGCATCAAAACCAGGGATATTTGTTTTAATATATTCTTCTTTATTTTTTTCGGATTTAGAAATTAATTTTTTTTCTTTTTTAGAAATTTTATTTTGCTTGCTTTTCAATTTAGGATTTAATTTTTTCTTTTTCACCATCTTCTTATAAATATTATGATTAATTAGTTTTTAAAAGTTTTTATTTATGGATAGAATGTTTTAATGCAATTCCATCTAAAACTTTAAAATGTTTTTCAAATTTTCTTTTTTTTATTTTTTTTAAAATAATTAAAATACTTAAAATACTTATAAATCCTAAAAATAAGAAAAATAAAATTTTCTCTAATAACAAAACAGGAACTTGGAAATTCTCACTAATAACTTTTCCTGAGAATCTTATTTTTAAAAATATAGGAGATAACAAAATTAATAACAAAAATGTTCTAATTAAAAATTTCCTTGTTTTTTTTCTTTCTAGATATTGATTAAATTTCTTTTTTTCAAGTTTGCTTAAATTTTTATAATATTCTGTTTTATTACAAGAAATATGCTCTCCAAATGAAGCAGATACTCTTTGCTCAACCCTAATCATTCTTTCTATTAAATCCATTGAAAGGAATAATTTCTTTTCTTTCTTTGAATCTAAATTTAAAGGTTTATTTTTGGATTTTTTCTTTTTGAATAATTTTTTAAATTTCATGATTTTGATTTTTTTAATTTAAAAAGTGACTCTTTTAATAATGGAATTTGCCTATTTATATCCCTAACAAGCTCTGCAAACTTTTTAACTCTAATGTTATAAGTTCCTTCTGAAATTTTTCCTTTACTAAAAAATTCATACTGAGCTTCTTTTATTAAATTTGTTAAATTTTTTTTTCTAATCTCAAGTCTATATATTTTGCGGTTTATAATTATCCTTGAAATTGTATTTTTATAAATTAAAAATAAAAGAAATAAAATTCCTAAACTAAAAATAAAATAAATCCAGTTTTCATAAAAAAATTGCTTTAAATTTCTTGCAACAACATTATAAAAAATATTTGAAGTTATGTAATCTGCTTTAACATTAAGAATCTCATCATAAGCTTTATCTATCAATGGTTTAACATTTTCATATCTTTCATCCCTTGTTTCATTTTCTATTTCTAAAATAATTTCATCAATACTGCTTGTGTTCATTTCTTCAACATCTATTTCAGAATAAAATTTCTTTAAAGCAAAAAATTCATCTCTGGATTCTATTGCTTTTTTGTTAATTAATTTAATTTCATTACAATAAGGAAGAACCAGTGAAAAATCATGGTTTCTGTTTTTTTCTTTTAAAAGAATTTGTGCATCATACAAATTTTTTCCTTGAATAAAAGTATCATTTACTCTTAAAACACTAAAATTTTCAGACATTAGTTCATTTAAAATCACTTCTGACTCATTTAAACAAATCTTAGCTTGTTCTTCAACACTAATATTTTGCTCATTACTTAAAGATAGAACCAAAGGTATAAAAAATAAAAACAAAAAAATTAAAAGATATTTTTTATTGAATTTCATTTGAATCCTCTAACTTTACTTAATTTTAATGTTTTTCTGACTTTTAATAAAGCTATTTTTTCTTCAATATCAATTACTCTTGTTGAATAACTTTTCATCATATTTTCATAAATTCTTGTTTCAATCTTGCCTTTATTCAAATATTTATTTTGAAGTTCTTTCATTAACTCAATTAATTTTTTCTTTTCTTCAAACAATGCTCTTTTCTTTCCTTTTATTTTTAAAAGATTAGTAATTTTTGTTCTTGTTTCTATTTTCTTTTTTATAGTATTACTTAATTTTTTTTCATACTGGTTCATTGCTTCAGAATATTCATTCATAGACATATGTTTTTTTTCAAAACATTCTTTTTGAACAACGCCCATTAATTCCAAAAGTAATTTTTCTTCTTCTTGTAAAAGTTTAAATCTTTTTTTATACATTCTTAATCTTATTGTTAAAGAAGAACCAAAAGAAAAAACACTCAAGCTTATTAAAATTATTAAAGCTTCTAAAGGATTATTTTTAACAGCATAGTATATATTAAATTCCCTTTTAACTTCAAGAGCATAAGTAAGTTCTGCTTGTTTTAATCTTTCTGAAGCTAATACATAATCTCCTCTATTAAAAGCCATTTCAGCAACATATAAAATCTTTTTTGTTTCAGTTACATCAATTCCGTTTTTTTCTGATTTTTCAATATTTTTTTTCAAATTATTTATCATTTCAAAAGAATCAAAAGCCATATCATAAATTTCTTTAATTTTTTCATAATTATTTTTAACTCCTAAAAAATTTATTTCCTTGTAAAATTTATTTGCTTCTTCAAAATATAAATAAATTTCTTTAATACTCATATTAGAATAATTCATTTTTTCAATCATAATTTGAGAATTATTTAACATTTCATCTGCTTTTTCCCTGCTAACTTCTACAATGTAAAGAGTTACTGTCTTTTTTTCCTTAAAAGGTTTTCTTGTAATATTATAAACTAATTCTCCTTCAATTAAAAATTCAAGTTGGTATTTTCCTTTTGTAAAATAAACAGGCGCAGTAATTTTTATAGTTATATTTTTAGAAGATTTTTTAGGAATTTTTGAAATTTCATTTGGAATTATTTTAATATATTCTGAATTTATTCCAGAAACACTGAGCTTCATATTTTCTTTAGTGCTTTGAAATTTATTTTCTATGTTTAAATTAAATTCTTGCTCTTCTCCTCTTAATAATTCAAAACTTGCTTCTGATTTTTCATATTCTGTTGAAACAACTGCTCCACCACCTCCACCTCCTCCGCCTCCTCCAGTGCCTGGAGTTGTTATAACCGGAGCTACACAATCTAACGAACAAGAAGAATAAGATTCTTCACTAGTGCAATTTCCATCACCACAATAATTACAATCCCTATCAAAAACGTCTCCTGCAATATAATTTTCCAATTCATATTGACCACATTGTGCTACACAATAATTATCCTCAATATTATAACACAGGAATTTAATATTAAAAGAATCATTATTCACAACAATTCCATTTGCATGAACAATTTCGCCTCCTGTTGAATTATATCCCTTAGAAGTTAATTTAAAATTATATTTTTTTGATAAATTAATTGCT
>Ga0307992_1002393_pt1 | contig 10703 bp, 8 predicted proteins | sample EllFjometagen133_FD_203162 | JGI IMG/M metagenome (GOLD analysis project Ga0307992, IMG submission 203162) | Marine microbial communities from Ellis Fjord, Antarctic Ocean - #133 | ecosystem: Environmental > Aquatic > Marine > Unclassified | place: Southern Ocean | collected 2014-10-08
GATGTATTTTCAATATGGAATGTATGTTTTTATTACTGTAAATAAGAAACCAAGAATGTATCGTGGATATCTAGTTCAAAATATAGTTAGTATTGATAAGGTATTATCTCCAAACAAAAATAATCCTAAAGTGTATTATGATATTTCAATTATTAAAACAGGAGTTAAGTCACTTGTTAATAAGAATAGAAATAAACTTTTTATTGATTTTGAAATGAGCATGCCACCATATACAAATTATAAGAGTTTTCAATCAGAAATTATTCAAGTAGGGTACGTTTTAGTTGATAAACTAGGCAATGAAATTGAAAGATATTCTAGTTATATCAAACCAAAATTATTTCCTCAAATATCAAAAAGAACTGTAAAGTTTCTACATATTGAACAATGTAGTGTTTCTGGTGGAATTGATTATCTAGATTTTTACTATAAGTTTAGAAAATTAAATAACGAATATAGCCCAATGATATTTGTTTGGGGTAAAAATGATCAATTAGAATTAAATAAAATGAATAAAATACATCGAGTGAAGAAATTTAATCGAAATGTACAATTTGTTGATCTTTTGAATCTTCATAAAATTTATTATAGATTAAGAAATGATATTGGTTTATTTAATGCATATAACCTGTATTCAGATAAAGATTTAAGTACTCAAAAACATGATGCTTTGGAAGATGCAGCTGTTACAAAAGAGATATTTGTTAACTTCAAAAGAGTATGTAATAACTTTATGCAAGTTACTATAAAGAACTAAAAAAAGGATGGAAAAATTAAAGTGAACCCCGTTTAGTGGACACTTAAAAAAAAGAAGGCAAAGAAAGAATCAAGATGTTAGAAAACAGAGATGTTTACTAGCATCTTTTTTATATTAAATAGATTATGTTATATTTTAGATAAGGCTTTTAGATGAACGAAGTGAAGAAAAAAGCAAAATTGAGCCTTAAAGGAAAGGAATAAAACTATGGCAAAGAAAGGGCAAAAATTTAAAAAGGTACCGTTAGAAAAGAGATTAGAAGCTGTTAGAGAAAAGCTTGATGTAGGAAAGAGTTATTCATATTTAGGGAAGAAATATGGAGTGAGCTGGCACACAGTAAATTCTTGGGTAAGAATATATAGACGAGATAGAGGATTGGATATTTTAGAAAAAGGTCGACCAAAAACAGATAAAAACGTTAGCTACAAAGAAAGATATGAAATCTTAAAAAAGTACCGGGATTACTTAAAGGAGGTCGATCAAGAGAAAAAATAGCTTTCATAACAAGATACAGTCGTAAATACCATATAGCAACTTTGTGTGAAGTGTTAGAAATAAGTAGATCTAACTATTATAGATATAGAAACACAGTGGACCCTGATTACCATGACTATTTAATAATCAAGAAAGTTTTCGATAAGTATAAGAAGACTTACGGATACAGAAGAATGACTGATGAACTAAGGGATGAATATGGGTGGATTGTTAACCACAAAAAAGTCCTTAGGATTATGAAAAAATATGATATAGTAGCTAAATATATAAAAGATATTAAAATAAATTATTCACAAAAATACATTGAGGAACAAGCTCAAAGAGACCAATTGAAACGCAACTTCAAACAAAGAGGATGGGTAACAGATATTACTTACTTATATATTAAACACAGAGGAAAGAGAGCTTATCTTAGTACAATACTAGATTTAGAATCAAGAAATTGGATTGCATATAAAATTAGTTATCAAAATGATAATAAACTAGTTATGGATACATTAAACGAAGCAATTTCGAAAGAAAAAGATCTGAATGGGCTCATACTCCACTCAGATCAAGGTTCTCAGTATCTTTCAACTGAATATAAAGTTATCTGCGAATCTAATGGTATTATTATCTCTCATTCACGGAAAGGTAACCCCTTAGATAACGCAGTTATAGAAAGTTTTCATTCTATATTAAAGAAAGAAACTCTCTACAATAATAATATCACATCTTTGAATGAATACATACAATTAGTCCGTGAATGGATGTGTTTTTATAATACTATTAGGCGTAGAAATCAAAAAAAGTATGGAGTGTATATAATAAAGTAGACATAAAGATAGGTTGAAAGCAACTAATTAGATATAGGTTATATTATAATGTTTAAAAGGGGTGAATATATGTTAAAACAAAGATATACAAGGGAGTTTAAAATACAAGCTGTAAAACTAGTTATTGAGGAAGACTTTTCAGTTAAGGAAATATCAGAACAAATTAGTATTCATCCAAATTCTTTGTATAGATGGATCTCAGAATATGAAACCCATGGCTCACTAGCTTTTCCTGGTAAGGGTAGCAAGGATTTTATTTATCAAAACAAGCTGAAACAATTAGAATTAGAAAACGAAAAGCTAAGGACGGAATTAGAAATACTAAAAAAGTTCCGCGTCTTCCTCAAGAAAAGCCCCAAGTAAAGTTTGAATATATTAAGCAAAATGGAAATGTTTATAATATTTTATTATTATGCAAAATATTTAAAGTTTCCAGAAGTGGTTATTATAAATATTTAAAACATACTAAGTCAAAAAGAGATATAGAGAATGAAACGATCAAAGTTTATATAAAAGATATATTTACAGTAAATAAAGGACGCTATGGGTCTCGTAGAATAAAGAAAAACTTAAAAGATATAGGCTTCCTGCTCAGCACTAAGAGAATAACAAGGCTAATGCGTCAAATGGGTCTTTATGCTAAAGGTTCTAATTATCGATATAAGTACTTCAAATCAAGATTTGTCAATCCGACTAGGAATGTAATTAATCAAGAATTTAGTACTACAGGTAAAAATAAAATATGGTTTGGAGATATTACTCATATTAGAACACATGAAGGAAATCTATATTTGTCAGTATTCATTGATTTATTTACAAGAAAAATTGTCGGATATAGCTTAAAAAGTCATATGAGAGAATCACTAGTATTAGAAAGTCTTCAAACAGCAATCAAAAAAGAAAGACCGAAGGCGGGATTAATTATACATACAGATCAAGGCAGTCAATATACTTCTCATAATTTTGTTAATCTAATAATTGAAAATAATTTTGTTAGAAGTAATAGCAATAGAGGGAATCCATATGATAATGCATTAATGGAATCATTTTTTAAGACATTTAAAAGAGAAGTATTGCCTAAAAGAGATTACAAAAACAAAAAATACGCAAAACTAGATATTATAAATTTTCTTGAGGTATATTACAACAAAAAAAGGTATCATTCATCACTAGGATATCTGACGCCTCTTGAGTTTGAAAATCTTAATTCTTAAATTCTCTTAATTAAATGTCCACTTTAGTATTGACAGTCCAGTAGACTCTTTTTTTTAAGTGTCTACTTTTAAGGGTTCATTTCAAAATTTCCATCCTTTTATTTATAGCACCATTATTACTGGCATAATCATAGGGTTCTTGTTAGTTTCTCTACCTACATATTGTTTAAGAGTTCTTGTTACTTCTAATTTCATACCGTTAATATTTAGTTTTTTGTTTTGATCTAAGAAACGGTCGCAAGCTTTGATTACTTTTTCTTGCATGTCTTTAATCATATGCTCATGGTCTTTCACAAAGATAAATCCTTTGCTTACAATGTTTGGAGCACAGGCAACCTCACGGTTCTTTTCATCAATAGTTATTATTACTGATAATAATCCGTCATCAGATAAATCTCTTCGGTCTTTAATAACTAAAGAACCAACTTCACCGATACTATCACTGTCTACATATACATCAGATGTTTTGACTTTACCTTTTATATAAGCTCTTTCTTTATTGATAGCTAATACATCACCATTCTCCATGACAAAAGTATTCTCTTTAGGGATACCGGTATCTTCACCTAATTCTGCATGAATCTTTAACATTCTATATTCACCATGAACTGGCATGAAGTATTTAGGTTTCATTAATTTTAACATCAATTTTAATTCGTTTTGCCCACCATGACCTGATGCATGCACATCGGCAAATGGAGATGAAGTAATTACTCTAGCGCCACGTTTATACAACATATTAATAGTTCTATTGACAGATTCTAAGTTTCCCGGAATAGGAGAAGAAGATAAAATAACTGTATCTCCTTTTATCAAAGAAATTTGTTTATGTGTTCCGCCAGCGATTCTCGTTAGAGCTGCAAGTGGTTCACCTTGAGAACCTGTACAAAGAATTGTAAGTTTATTTGTTTTAATTTGAGATCTGTTTTTAGTGTAAATAAACGTTCCTTTTGGAGCTTTTATGTATCCCAGTTGATGTCCTACATCAATGTTTCTTACCATGCTTCTACCGTAAACAGCTATTTTTCTTCCTGTTTGAACAGAAGCTTCAACAATTTGTTGTATTCGATGAATATTAGAAGCGAATGTAGCAATAATAACTCTTCCTTCGATTGATTCAAACATGTCTCTTATTGTTTCAGAAACAACTTTTTCAGACAATGTAAATCCATCTAGTTCAGCATTGGTTGAATCCGATAATAAACATAATACGCCTTCTTCACCAATTTTAGCAATTTTATGATAATCAGTGTCATTTCCTGTTGGTGAAAAATCAAACTTAAAATCACCAGTGTGAACGATACTACCTACCGGAGTCTGAACCCTTATACCAAACGTGTCTGGTATAGAATGATTAGTTCTAAAAAAAGATACTTTAAAATTATTAAAAACCAATTCATCGTCTTCTTTGTATTCTTTAAGATTAACAGGAAAATTAACTCTTTCATCAAGTTTATTCTTAATTAATCCATAACTTAAACCATTTGCGTAAATTACTGGTATATTAACTTGTTTTACAAGGAAGGGTATTCCTCCTATATGGTCTTCGTGACCATGACTTATAATTAATGCTCTAATTTTATCTTGGTTGTCGATAATATATTGATAATCAGGTAATACGTAATCTATTCCCATCAGATATTCGTCTGGAAACATAAGTCCTGAATCAATAATGATAATATCTGATTGGTATTGAATACAATACATATTCTTTCCGACCTCACCAAGACCGCCCAAAGCAAAAATTAAGACTTCTTTTGCTTTTAAATCTATCTTCTCCATTTTTGATCCTTTCAAAAATATTTAATTGTAATATTGTTATAAATATTATATATTATATTAAATATATATGCAATTAAATACATGTAATATCTAAAAAGATTATAAAAACTTTTATACAGTTACTAAAAATGTTATAATTGTTAAAAAAGGAGGGGTGAATATGATAGCTAAAATATTAGTTGATATCAAAGCCAAAAATGTTGACAAAACCTACGATTATTTTATCCCTTTAGAATATAATAACATATTAGAAATAGGAGCAAGAGTCATCGTTCCTTTTGGTAAAAGATTTGTCATGGGCTTTTGTTTGGAAATTGCCGAAAATAGCGATTATAAAAAGGAACTGAAATCCATTGAACGCATAATAGATATGGAATCATATCTTACAGAGGAATTAATTCAATTAGCTAAATTGATTCAAATTGAAACTAGCGCTTTATTGATTAAGATTTTAGAAACAATGTTACCTGCAGCGTTAAAAGTTGTATATCGACCTAAGTTAAAAGTTATTAATCGAGATAAGCTTAATGATTTAGTAAAACCAATATTCGAGTTTTCAGAACAAGTCTTATTAGAGACTGTAGATAAAGGAATTTACTCGCAAGTACAGAAAGAAATAAAGAATCATAATATTAAACAAGTTTACGAGATAAAATCAAAGAACAAGTCTTTGGCTTTTAAGTATGCTAAGCTTACAAAAAAAGAAACAGGTAAGTTAACAGATAAGCAAAGTTTAGTTATTGATTTCTTGAAAAAAAGAAAGAACAACGAAGCAAATACGTCACAGATTCAAAAACAGCTTAGAATTACTTCATCAGTTATTAATACATTAGAAAAAAATGGTTTTTTATCAACTCATTATAAAGAGCAATATAGAGAAATTACTTCCCTATATAAATCAGAAAACAAAAACATTACTTTGAATGAAGATCAATTAAAAGCTTATGATAGAATTTTTGAAGAACTTGGGAACGAAAAAATATTCTTATTACATGGAGTTACAGGCTCAGGTAAAACTGAAATCTATCTAAAGGTAATAGAAAAAGTTATAGAAAAAGGTCAATCAGTCATTTTCTTAGTCCCGGAGATTTCATTAACGCCAATGATGATGACAAGATTTAGAAGCTATTTTGGAAAGTTAGTAGCTATGCTACATTCAGGATTATCTACTCTTGAGAAATATGATGAATGGCGTAGAATTGTTTCTAAAGAAGCGAGAATAATAATAGGTGCTAGAAGCGCCTGTTTTGCTCCTGTAGAAAATCTAGGTTTGGTTGTTATTGATGAATGTCATGAATCGACATATAAACAAGAAAACACACCTAACTATTACGCAGTAGATGTATTGAAAAAAAGGATTAAATATCATAATGCAGTGATGATCTTAGGCTCAGCTACACCAAATATTGATTCATATGCTAGACAAGTAAAAGGATATTACGAACTTCTAGATTTACCTAAAAGAGCACTTAACTCAACATTACCTAAAATTGAAGTCGTTGATATGAAAAAAGAGTTTATTTCTGGTAATGGTTCATCGTTTTCAATTAAACTTCAAGAAGAGATTAAAAAAAGATTAGCAAAAAAAGAACAAGTTATTCTTTTGCTCAATAGAAGAGGACATTCCAACTTTGTAATTTGTAGAAATTGTGGATATGTGTTTAAATGCCCTAATTGTGATATTTCACTTACTTATCATGAATACTCACATTCTCTAAAATGTCATTACTGTGGTCATGACGAAAAAATACCGAAAAAATGTGTTAAATGTGATTCAGAAGATTTAAGATATATGGGTAGTGGAACTCAAAAAGTAGAAAATGAATTACAGGCATTATATCCCGAGGCAAAGATTGTAAGAATGGATAATGACACTACAAGAAAAAAGCATTCGCACGAAAAACTATTGCATGATTTCGAAAATAATGGGGATATTTTATTAGGAACACAAATGATAGCGAAAGGATTAGATTTTCCAAATGTAACTTTAGTTGGAATTATTCAAGCTGATAACAATCTTTATGTTCCAAATTTTAGAGCACCAGAAAAAACTTTTCAATTATTAATGCAAGTTTCAGGCAGAGCGGGTAGAAGAGGTATACTGGGTAAAGTGATTATTCAAGCATTCAATCCAAACCACTATGCTATTAAATTTGCTTGTGATAATGATTATTTAGGTTTTTACCATCATGAAATGAGAATAAGAAAACTTGCAAAATACTCACCATTCTATTATATGATTGAATTAAAAGTATTTGGTCCTTCAATGAGAGATAGTTTCTATAACGGTATTGAATTAGTAAAATATTTAAGGAGAAACTTAAATAACAATGCCATCGTCTTAGGCCCAGCAATACCTGTTGTAAGAAGAATAAATACAAAATACATTTGTGAGATAATAATAAAATATCGCGAGTTAGGGAATTTGAACGAAACTCTAAGTGAAGTATTAGATAAATACCAAATGAATGATAATTATATTGGAATTGATCGTTTTCCAAATATAGGTTAGGAGATTTATATGAATATATGTTTTATGGGAAGCATGAAATTTGCTGTTCCAATATTAGAGGGGTTGAATAAGATCTATGATATTAAGTTGGTGGTTACTCAACCAGATAAACCTGTAGGAAGAAAGAAAGTAATTACTTCTACGCCAGTAAAAGAAAAAGCACTAGAGCTAGGTTTAGAGGTTTTCCAACCAATAAGTATAAAAAAAGAACATAATAAAATAACTGATTTAGATTTAGATTATATTGTAGTAGCTGCATATGGCCAAATGATTCCTGAAATTGTTTTAACACATGCAAAAACAAGGGCTATAAATGTACATGCATCATTATTACCTAAGTATAGAGGTGGTTCCCCAATGCATCGTGCTATTCAAAATGGGGATTCTGATACAGGTGTATCAATTATGTTTATGGCTATGAAAATGGATTCAGGAGATGTATTAAATCAAAGAGTTATCCCAATTGCTGAAGATGATAATGTGGGTAAAATTGAAGAAAAACTTGGTCTTATAGGTAGGGATTTACTTATAGAAACACTTTCTAATATTGATAATATAAAACCTATTAAGCAAGATGAATCAAAGATAACCTTTGCATATAATATAAAACCGAAAGAAGAAAAAGTAGATTTTAGTCAATCTAGTAAAGATGTCTATAATCATGTAAGAGGATTTTACCCTTGGCCGCTTACATACACTGTAATAAATGGTATGAAGGTTAAACTTTATGGTGTTGATTATCTTACGGAAGATTACTCAAAAAATGTTGGTGAGATTGTTAAGGTTGACAAACAAGGAGTATACGTTCAAACACAACAAGGTGTAGTAGTATTGAAGGATATACAACTTCAAGGCAAAAAAAGAATGTTGATAAATGTTTTCATGAATGGGGTTGGAAAATCTCTATTTAAGGTAGGAAAACTGTTTCAATAATCAAAAAGTCTGTATTTTATCGTATTATTATATGTTATAATAATATATTAGAGTGTTTTATAATATTTCCGTTAGGAGGAAGATATATGAATCGTGATAAAAACCTTTTTTCAAGAGATGAAATGCTTGAAATGAATATTAAGATGTTAAATAAAAGAGGTGTGCTTATTGATGACATAGCAAAAATAGCTTATGCGCAACAATCAAAATGGAATGATGATATTTCTTACCAAGATTGTGTGGATTCTGTAGAAAAGATTCTATCTTTAAGAGATGTATTTCATATTGTTCAGTTAGGAGCTGAAATAGATCGCTTAACTGAAGAAGGATTATTCGAAGGACCTATTCAACAAATACTAGCTACTGATTTAGGTATGTTTGGTATTGATGAATTATTTGGCCTAGATTTAGCCGGCATGTATGGAACTATTGGTAGAACAAATTTTGGTGATATCGATGTTAATAAACCTGGTATCGTTGCTAAGCTTAATAGTGATGGTAAAGAAGGTGAACCAGCTTGTCATACTTTCTTAGATGATATTGTAGGAGCAATTGCAGCAGCAGCATCTACAAGAGTTGCTCAAATAGAAAATGAATTAGAAGCAAGAAAAGATCCTACAATTGTAGAAGAACCAAAACTTTTCTAAACCATTTTTAAAAGAACATCGAAGGAGGTGAGTAGATGGATGACCGTGAGAAAACTTTAGATGAATTTTTTCGAAAAAATGATCCTGCAACAAGAAAAAAAGAAGAAAAAGAACTGTCTAAGAAAAAAATCGATAAATATTTCGATACAGTATCTGTCGAAAAAGCCCCTAAGAAAAAGAGTTTCTTAGATAAGATTATTGAATTTTTTAAAATATCTTCATTTAAGAAAAACTTTGATGAAAATAAAGTTGCTGTAAATGTTAAACAAAAAGAAGTTGAAGGAAAAAATAAAATATCTAAGTTTTATCAAAGAATTAAATTAATCTTTATAAACAAATTTAGTTTTGAAGCTGGTGTAGATATTTTAGATGATACTCAAGTTCTTTACCGAAGAAACCTTGTTATTAGAAATATTACCTGGATTACCAATATTGTATTTTTGTTATTTACATTAATTGGTTCTAAAGGTAGTGATATCTCAATGAACTTAATTGTGACTTTCATATTCTCAATTATTATGTTTATTGTTTCTAGAGCTATTAGAAGAGTGGTAAGAGAAAAACCAACTACATTACAGAAACAACAAATGGGAGAATATATTTCAGGAGTATACGTATTCTTAATGGCTGTTGCAGTCTATTTGAAGCTAGTATTTTCAGCTGGTAGTGATATGTCAGTACAGATTTTTTCAATTACACAAGCTGCATATATTTTAATTTACTTTTCTTTGGTTGTGATTACTTTATATCAAGATTCTAGATTACTATCTGTAGTATTTAGAGTAACTATAGTCGCTATGACGATAATACATGTGATTGTACTGTATCCAGTATACCTTTATGCAAGTGATTTTATTACTTTATGGAATTACATTAAAGGTTCTATTCTTACGGATATATTCTTAAGAACATTAGTGCTTTCTGTGTTTATGATTGCGTTATACTCAAACACTAAAATATCTGAACAATTGAACAATAAACGTAAAGAAGAATTAATTAAACGTCGCGCTATGGAAAAAGACTTTAAAGGCGTCGTATCAGATGTGTTTGATGTTATTGGAGTTTATAAACAACGTGGCGATGAAGAGTTCGAAAAATGTCAAGAAGAAGCAGCACGAAGAGTTGCAGAAATGGCTGGTAAATTAGGTAATTTCTTAGGTTACTCATCAAAGCTCTGTCAGGAACTGTTTGATTTCTCTACAATCCATGTTGATAAGAAGAGCTTATTAACAATAGATGATTACGATGAAAAAGATAGATTAGATGGAACTGATTTTAGAAAAATTAGAGAAAAAACAATGATAGGTTCAGTAATAATTAAAAGGCTTCAACTTGAAAAAAAAGGTGAAGACATCGTTAGGGCCCATTTTGAAAAAACTGCTTCAAAAGATTTCATCAAAGAAATGAATTCTGTTCAAAATAATAGAGAATCACAAGTTATTTTATTATGTGAAATCTATGAAATTTTAAGACAAACAAGAAATTATAAAAGAGAATTGAAACATCAAAGGGCTATAGATTTAATTCAACTTGAATTTTATCCATACT
>Ga0307992_1002395_pt1 | contig 10701 bp, 10 predicted proteins | sample EllFjometagen133_FD_203162 | JGI IMG/M metagenome (GOLD analysis project Ga0307992, IMG submission 203162) | Marine microbial communities from Ellis Fjord, Antarctic Ocean - #133 | ecosystem: Environmental > Aquatic > Marine > Unclassified | place: Southern Ocean | collected 2014-10-08
TATGAAATAGAAATATTTGAAGAAGAAAATATTGAATTATATCTATTTGTAGTAATCATATTAGACCAAGTTATACATGAAGGTAAAAAATCCATTGCAAATTTTTAAGGTAAAGCGATTGCTTTACCTTTTTTCTTGAAGTAGAGGAGGATTATAATGAAAATTAAAATTATATCAGTTGGAAAGCTAAAAGAAAAATACCTTGTAGAAGGTATCAACGAGTATAGTAAAAGGTTATCTAAATATTGTAAATTAGAATTGATTGAAGTGAAAGATGAAAAAGCTCCTGAGAATCTATCTATCAAAGATATAGATATTATTAAAAATATAGAAGGAGAAAGGATTTTATCAAAGTTTCAAGACGAATACATAGTTGCTTTAGCTATTGAAGGTAAGCAAATTTCTTCTGAAGAATTAGCAAAAAAAATGAATGACATTACTTCATATTCTTCTTCTAGCATTTGCTTTGTTATCGGAGGATCACTAGGGTTGTCAAAAGAGGTTTTACTAAAATCCAACTATAAATTATCTTTTTCTAAAATGACTTTTCCTCATCAATTAATGAAACTAATACTTTTAGAACAAATATATAGAACATTTAGAATAAACAACAACGAGCCGTATCACAAATAGTTGCAACTAATGATATAAAGCGCATAACATAGCGTTTTATTGTTGTTGGACAGGAGTTCGAATCGCCTCAGCTCCACCATTTAGACCCGTAACCGAGGTTTTTGTAGTATTCATATACTACATATATAACCTCGGTTTTTTGTTTGGGAAAAATATTAATTATAAATATATTTTAGTGATGCTAAAATATTGGAAACCATGTTGCGATAGGAGTTTTTAATGAATTAACGAAATTTAGAAAATGTGAAATATATTCTTAGACAATACTTAATAGTATAAGTGATTTATCATATAATCAGATTAGTAATAAACAATGTAAAATGATTAAAAATTAGTATAAAATAATCATTTAAAAAATAGTCTCGCAAGGATTGGCACAAGAAAGCACATGACTAATTCACAAGTAAGCAGAAATATTATGAAGACGAGAATTTAATTAATATTGATTAATGACTCGTAAAAATAAACCATATTTGTTATAATTTATTTTGAGAGAAGGTGGATTATGATAAAATTAATATTTGAGTATCTGAAAGAGAAGTGGTATAAATTTCTTGGCCATTTAGCAACAATTATCATGATGATTATTAAAGTGTGTAATACTGATTATGGTATTTCAGCAAACATTACTATAGATATTATGTTATCTGTTTCAATTGCTGTGAGTGTTGCTTTTACTATAAACATAGCAGTTGACTATAAAAAAAATGTATTTACGGTGTTACAGGAAGCGGAGACTATCAATAATTATAATATTCGAATAGAAAGTCTTGAAAGTATAAAGAAAAACTATGAGACACAACTTAATAATTATAGCGCTAAGGAATCCCACATTATAGAAAACAATAATAATCCATATTTAGCAATTAAACCTATACCATACAGAATTAAAGGTAATTTATTTGGTATTAAACACGAAGAAGACTATATTGAGTTCATAGATGATTCAATTCAAGAAATCTCAGGCAAAACGTACTATTGTTATGTAAATGGAAAAGATGTAAACTTTTCACTTGAGAAAGAGAGAATCATAAAAGAATATTTCCATGATACTATGGATACTAAAAGATTACAAAATGGAATAGCCTTAGTTAATAAACCAAGACACTTAATAGTATTTAAGTTAATCAATGTAGGGGCTGAAGCAGCAACTTCGTTGTTTCCTATAGTAAATTACGATAACAACGAAAACACCTATAAAGGAATACAACCAACTATCATAAATAGAAATGAAGAACTATTATTTATTGTTTTAGTTGAGTTGCAAGGACAATCTACTATTAAATACGATTTTGTTTTTGAATATTATCATAAAGGTAAACATTTAAAACAGAGTTTTCCAGTTAATTTAGCTAATCAAAATCTTGAATTTATAACAGAGCTTTCCGAGCCAGTTGTTGTTCACACTCAGTAGCACTAAATTTACATATATTAAGGATAAGTAATCAGGTATATAACATATAACAAAATTTATGAGTACTATTTAAAAAGGATGGTAAAATTATGAATTATTATGATAGCGTACTGAAAACAATAGACTACTACATGCGTGACAAAGACTTAAATAATGCGTTTTTTATAAATGGCAAATGGGGGAGTGGAAAGTCTTATTTTATCAACAATATATTATCTAAGCATATTAGTAAAAAATACGACTTTAAAATAATATACATTTCTCTTTATGGAATGGTTTCTGTTGAAGAAATAGCCAAGCAGATATACTCCAAATTAATAGCAGACAGTCGAATCAAAAAAAATAGAAATAGGAATAGAAATCCATTAAAAAGAAGAAGTATTGCAGCAGAGTACGCAAAAGATACTGCTATTGCTACTGCAAAAAATCTAATACCAATGCTACTAGCAAAAGTATATATTACTTTACCTAAAATTGAAGACTATTGGAAATATATTACCTTACAAAAAATCATACTTATTTTTGATGATTTAGAAAGATCTAGAATTGATACGATTGAACTCATGGGATACATAAATAATTTTGTGGAAGAATATAGTATAAAAACAATTGTTGTAGGAAATGAAGAAGAAATAAAGCAAAGATTTTATATTGATGATTTCATTGGAAAAGTTGTTGCAGTAAAAAATTTAAAACTCCCGATTGTAGAGGAAGAAGGCAAATCTAAATCTATTTTGTTCGAAGAGCATAAAATAATAGATAAAATTGATGGTGGGCTAATTTCAACAAATTTAAATACAATAACAAAGAAAATTGAATACTTATTTCCTACTTATGAGAACTATGACAAAATTAAAGAAAAATTAATAGGATACACCTACGAGTTTTCACCGCCTATTCGCGATTTGTTTGAATTGTTAGTTGAAGATGAAGTAATTAAAAGAAATTTGGATTATATTGAGAATGTATATATAGATAGAGAGTGTTGCAATTTGAGAACATTCATATTTTCCAAACATGCATATATTCAACTAAGTGATACAGTTTCAGAATTGGATTTAAAAAATTACGATGAAATTATTGATATAATTGTTGAAAACATATTCTATTGCTCACTTGAATTAAAAAACCCTACGAATAAATTAAATGAAAATCCATATAGAGTTTTTACTACCTCTAAAAAAAATGTTCCTCAATCTGTTGTAAATGAAATGTACGGTATAATTAAAAAATATCTAAATACTTTCGAGTTAGATTTTGAAATATTTGCATTGAAATTATTTGATTTTGATGATTTGATTTCTGAATACAAATTTGAGATAGAGAATAGTCTTAAGAAATTGCAAACATACTGGCTAGATAAAGATGATGATTATATTAAATCATCATTAAATGAGATATTAGAAATGTTGAAACAAAATACTCTAAACATTCAAAATTATCCAACACTGATTTCCTACATATACCTTTACAATGATATATTTGATAAAACAAATATAAATATAGAAGAAATTATTAAACAAATGCTTCTAAATATAAAGTCGTGTAATGAAAAAGTGGCTCAGGATTTTGGGGTTAATTTACACGTATCATACTGGCCAGAAGATAAAGAAAAAATGAGCAAACAATTAGATGAATTACGTGAAGAAATTGAAAATCATAACTTAAGTATAATTGATCAATCAATTAACTCTTTATTGAAGAACAACAACTGGTCCGAAGAATTTCTTATTAATATAAGGGACGAGAAGAAAGCGGGAAAATTTGCAAACGAGAAAAATTTTGCTTCATTAATTGATGTGGCTTTATTATCGAAATTGATAATCACTGGCTCTGCTGTAGATATGTCTAATATTTATCAAGCATTCAAGTTTGTATATAGTTTCTCAAATTTAAAGGATTTCTTTAGAAATGATTTAGAGAACCTTTCAAAACTTAGAGAGAGTTTATCGGACGGAGTTTTACAAGTAAAATCTAAAGTGTTGAGTTATTCAATCAATCAATTTACAGCCTTTTTGGACGAAAAAATCATTATAATCAATGGTGGCAACAATAAAAAAAATGAGTCTTAAAAAATACACAAAATATGTAATAAATAGGAAATAGGAGATAAGTATATGAAATTTCAAGAATTTATCGAAGACTTTTACAACAATAATTATGATAAATATAAGTCAGAATTGAATTCAAGACTTGAAGCAAACAATTATAAGTTGTACAGATATGTTCCTGTTCATAATATAATTAAGAGTATGAATGAAATTGAGATTAATTTACTACACAAAGAACAATTTGGAATAGATTCTCTTCTTAATAAGTATATTTATCATAATAAGCCTAGTTTCTTTAATGATCCATATGATTGTGTATTTGGAATTAGTACTAATGCTTTCTTCAGAGAATTGTTGGGTTATTTTACTGAGATAAAAGGCGTTGGTGAAGCACTAAAGCTATTGGAAACAAATACGAATATATTTAATCTTGGTGATGTATATGATGAATTAGAAAAAATTGATATTAATGCAAATATTAAGAATTTTGTCAAGTTTATTCTAGATACATCAAAAAATGTTGTTGAGAAACAAAATCAATTTGATATAAATCAAGGAATCTTAGACTTTTCAAAAAGGATAATGGGAGAGCCAGAGATATTTTACGAATTTTTAAAACCATTTGTTGCGAATAAAATTGATAAAGATAAACTAGCAATTTCCATGAAGGATATGCAGGAAAAAATTGGTGTTGAAAATTTATCCAAAGTTAAAGTCGATCCACTAAATATACGATTGAAAGATTTTGAAGAAATGTCTGAATTGGCTGGCATTGCTCCAGGATTTAAGCAAGCTGAAAAGAAAATAAATGACTCTGTAAATGATTTTAACAAAAAAATATTTGGTTTTATTGATGAAACATTCGGTGTAGCATCTTTAACGACAAGATACAATGATCCATTAATGTGGTCTCATTATGCATTATCTCACACTGGTATTTGTATTGAATATGACTTTGAGGAATATTTAGAAAACTTAGAAGATACAAAGATGATTTTATTTCCTATAACCTACTCTGAAAATCGTGTAACAATAGATCAAAAATTTTTAGATAAAATTGATTTAAAAAACATTGAAAAAAAAGGTCGAAAAGACATGCTCAAGATATTTTTTGAAGGATTATATACAAAAAATACCGTTTGGAAATATGAGGATGAATGGAGATCTATTGTACTGCTTAAAAGGAATACAGATAATTATTTACGAAAAATAGATTTTAATAAGATTACCGCTATTTATTTGGGTAATAAGATGAAAGAAGAAACTGTCAAAGCCTTAATTAATATAATAGAAATAAATAATGATCTAAATAATGTTTCAGTTTTTAAAATGATAAATGATATATCCGAATATAAAACATCAGCAGTAAAAATAAAATAATGATTGTGAGAAAATATTATGTATGAAAACTTGAATAATAATGATTATATTGCTTTAGAAGTTGGTAAATTAATGAAAACTGTTCAATACATAGAATATAACTTAGTAAAAGCTATTCGGTTTAAGACGATATTATCGATTTTTGATAAAACAAACAGTGTACCTAATAAGATATTTGAAGAAGCAGAAAATGAGGCGAAAATTTTAAAAAATCAGTTGTCTAATAAAACTATGGGACAAGTTATTAACATTATTAAGAAGACAAAGCTTTTAATATCTGACAAGCTCATTGTTTTAGAAGACATTTTGAGAAAAAGAAATGATTTGGTGCACCATTATTTTAAGAGAAAAGACTTTGAAAAAAATGAGGACAATATACCATTTATACAAAATGAGTTTAACTACTTAAAAAACTTTAATGTTCAATCAGAGAATTTGAATGATTTTCTTTGTGACTTAATTGATGAACTTCAAGAGGAGTATGATGAGATTGAGTAAATACACTCGAATATCACTGCCAACTGAATCATATTTAAATTTATTGGGTATCGCTATTTCAGTATTTAGTTCCAATTTTACATTTTTGATTGAAAATATAATCAGAAATGATAATCAAGATTTATATAATTGGCATGCTCTTATTGATGAAAATAAGATGAGCAGAATTTATGATGCTATTAATAAAACAATAACTCCGATTCAAGATGATTCAATCGTAGAAATATTTAAAGAAATCATAGTCAGGAGAAATAGAATTATACATAGTTTTAGGGTTACTAGTGAAAATAAAGAACAGATTTTGGCAACAAAAAATCCAAAAAATCAAATTCAATATGAAATAGATGAGGAATATCTTATTGACTTTATAAACCTTAATAACAAAATGAGTAAGAAATTACATGATTTAAGAGGTTTCTAATAAAAAAAAATATCGTTTTGGTAAGGGGAGTATAAAATGGTAAGTACATGGAAAGTAAAAGGTAGAGGTAAATACGATAATAAAACTGTTATGTCATCTGAGTATTTTATTAAAAATAATTGTGTTTCATGTGGTTGGGGAGATCCTGCTATTGAAAATCAAGAACAAGTTATAGATATTAGAACATATAAGGAAAAATGGGAAGAAATGTATGAAAAATATAAAAAGAAATGGGGATATCAAGGTATTCATCAACTTTTTGAAAGAGTCAAAGAAGGTGATTTTTTATGGACGAGATTAGCCGGTGTATATTATGTAGCACAAGTTCCCGATACAACTGAAAACCTATTTTACGTAGACTTATCTGATGATGCGAAAAAATATGATTGTGTTGTGCAACTTAAAAACATATTTTGGAAAAAAATTGGCACAGAAGAAAAAGTGCCTGGATCCATATCAGCTTTTACCAAAAATAGTAATGCTATTGTCAGAGTCGATAGCAGTGAGAAAATAAAAGCTACAAGCATGTTCTCTGATAGTGTATTGTATGATAGACCTGCTAAAAAGATAGAAGATAAAAATATGATATTGAGATTTATTGGGTCTTACGGATTTGAAGATGTTATTGCTTTATGGCTTTATGATAAATTTAATTATGTTGTTATTCCTTCAACAAATAAAACAAGTACTCAAAAGTATGAATTTGTTTTAGTTGATGGTTCGCGAACAAATAGCAACTATTCTTCATCGAAACGGATATATTTACAAGCAAAAAATGGCGATAATAATCTTAGTTTAAAGGATTATATTATCAATCATACTGGAGATGAGATTTGGCTGGTAACCTCTAGAGGAAAAATATATGATGAAACAGGAAAACTGGAATCTAAAAAAATCATGCAATATATGAAAACCAATGATGGTTTTGAAAAAAAGGGATACAATATAAAAGAATTGGTTAACTTTCTATTTGATGAAAGTAAAAATCCTATTCTGCCTGAAGCAATAAAAGTTTGGACAACTTTTTTTGAATGAAATACACTTTAATTTTTGTGATATAATAAAATAGGACTACAAATTATAAAAAAACACCTTGGTACATGGGTAATGCAGGAATAATCCTGTAAATAATATGGCAAAAGCCAAAAGGAGATACTTATGAAAAGTATTGAAGTTATTGTACCAAGGAAACTAATATCAGAATTCTATCCACATCCAGAATTCTATGGAGATTTTGTTGTGAAACTGGTTAATGGAATGTATACAGATGTATATTACCGTGATGAAGCGGAATTCATAACAATCACAAATGAAGAGGAACTAATTGAATATCTTGATAATCAAGACGCTCAATCAATTGATTACTTATTTAGAAATGGTGTTTTTGCATTTAGAAAGATTGAACCTGACGATAAAGAGTTGCTGAAATCTTGGAGTTTGATTTATGCAAAATCCAAAATTAAGAGGATTATAAATCATAAAACCGTTAGTCCTATTCCCGAAAGAATAATAGCAACATATTATTGTATTGAATTTGGTATTGTTGAATTTGATTTTAAAGACAAAGCTCATATTTTTACACTATCGGTCTATGATAATAGATGGATCGATGAATTGGATATTAATGCTTGTTTGGATGTCTTAGAAGAATATCTAAACGAATAGTAGTTAGAAAAATAAATATGCAAAAATAATATAATCGGACCGTTTTTTGGTCCGATTTTGTTTAATCTATAAAATGCAGTTTAAGACCCAAATATAGGTGCTAAAAACACACATAAAAAATTAATTTGGTACGGGTACGCTTCAGGGACCCTCAGTTCCACCAATGATACCCGCTTCCAGGAAAGAGATTTAGTATAGTTAATTAGCCACATGTTATATTTATATCATATGTATAATGTATCAAGTTGTGTCTACTAACCCTTGACAAGTTCACGAGCCGTATCACAAATAGTTGCAACTAACGATATACATAGAGTAACAAAGACATTTCATCTATTTGAATATTATTTATCTATGTAAAAACTTATAACATTTTCATTACTGCGTTCATATAAGCATTTATATATGGTAATATATTTATTAGTATGGAGGATATATATGCGTATTTGCTTGGTTGATGATGACTCTACTCAACTTGATTACTTAAAAGTGATAATTGAAAAATGGTCTAATAAGCACAATATAAATACTGACATAAATTTCTATCATAGTGCTGAAGAAATGCTGTTTGAAAATAACGAATCATATCCTTTTGATATGATTGTTTTAGATATACAAATGGGTAAAATCAACGGCATTGAACTTGCAAAGAAAATCAGGGAAACAGATAAAAATGTAATTATTGCATTTATATCAGGAATGGCTGATTATGTTTTTGAAGGTTATGAAGTTCAAGCTATTAGATATATATTAAAACCATTTAAAGATAAAAAAATTTATGAACTATTAAACTATGTCAATACTCGTAAAGGGAAAGAAGACAAATATTTTATTTTATCAGTATCTGGAGAAAAAAAGAAAATAAATTATGAGGATATTATCTATATTGAATCAATGGGTCATTATATAGTTTTTCATCTAGAAAACATAGAATATGATTATAAATATAACATAAGTGATTTGTGCCTCGAACTATCCGAATCAGAATTTATAAGAACTCATCGTTCCTATGTTGTTAATTTAAAATATATTGAAAAGATAACTAAAAATGATTGCCAACTAATCAATAATATAAAAGTTCCTTTAAGCAGGAGCTCATATAAAGTAGTAAACGAGAAATTCATAAACTATTATAAGGGAAAAAGTATGAAATGGAATACTTGATATTAATTCCGATTTTCATAGTAATTATCTATGGAATGTATCTGTTGAACAAAAACCCAAAACTGAATGCTATTTTGGTTGGAATAGCAATCATTGCAATTACAGTAGTATTGTTTTTTGTTTTGCAGAGATACTTAACTACACCTAAAAATCTAGTGACATTACTTGTGGTTGATACACTAATCATTTTTATTTTGTTGCGTTTAGAGCATAAAATAACATTGCTATTTCTATTCCTATTTATAGTATCAATTGGGCTACTCTTGTTCCTTAGTTATAAATATCAAGAAACAAGTATATATATTAGTTTTTTGATAGCAACGATTTTTTTATTAGCTGAAAATAATCAGATATTTATGAGAAAATCTTATGAAGAATCCGCCACTGAATATCAAAATAAAATTTTAGAAAAACAAGTAGAAGAAGTCCAACATATTTACCTAACTATGCGAAGTTGGCGACACGATTATCACAATCATCTTCAAAAGCTTAAAGCTCATATAATGATGGATCAAATTAAAGAAGCTAATCAATATCTAAATGAATTAGAAATTGATTTAGATAACGTTAATCAGTTAGTCGAATCAGGGAATATAAACCTTGACGCAATTCTTAACTCTAAAATTTCTTTAGCAATAAAAAATAAAATTCAAATAAATTACAAAGCAATAGTTCCAAAGAAACTCACAATATCAGATATCGATCTCTGTGTTTTGATAGGTAATCTAATTGACAATGCTGTAGATGCTTGTGAAAAGATTAAAGATGATAGACTAAAATTTACAAGGTTGTATATTGGAGTCTTTAAGCAGCAATTATATATTTCTGTATCTAACTCTACTAATGAAATCATAAAGAAACTAGATGATGAGTATATTACAACGAAACGTGGTAACCATGGACATGGATTAAAAAGGATTAATAATATTGTTAATAAGTATGGTGGTTTTATTAATCGTCAAAATGAACCCGGTGTATTTGCTTCAGAAGTTCTACTACCACTATAAAATAACCGTTAGTGCACGAAATTCAACGTTTCGTGCACTATTTTTTATTGGCTTAGTATTTGGTTGTATATTAAGAGTGTAAGAGTTTAGGGGTGAAATAAATGAAACAGTATAACATTTTTCAAAACACAAGGTATGTATATTCACAAGCAAATAGTTACAACAAGAAATATAAATATCAATTATTATTAACATTTTTTCTAAGACTACTGATTCCCATAACTGCATCTTTTATTCCTGCGGCAGTTGTCTATTTAATAATTAATGGATATGAAATCAAGGATTTTGTATTAATAATTGGGCTTATTGTATTAATTTATGCTCTTATTAATTATATCAATACATATATTTCTATGGCGATAGACTTGGAAAACACGTTTATAAGAACATTTGCTTTTTACATACTATTATGTGAAAAAGGAAGAAATACAGGATATGAAAATATGGAGTTTGAAGCTGGACGTAATA
>Ga0307992_1002396_pt1 | contig 10698 bp, 12 predicted proteins | sample EllFjometagen133_FD_203162 | JGI IMG/M metagenome (GOLD analysis project Ga0307992, IMG submission 203162) | Marine microbial communities from Ellis Fjord, Antarctic Ocean - #133 | ecosystem: Environmental > Aquatic > Marine > Unclassified | place: Southern Ocean | collected 2014-10-08
ACATTTTTAGTATACTCCAGATACGGAAGTGTAGACCCAGAAAGGATTTTTTCTTTAACATTAAGCAAAATAATGTCTGAGATCTCAACGGTCTTTCCACGAACAGATTCTGTAGAGATGGTTACGTTTCCTTGCTCTTTATCTACGTCTATTCCGTTACCTGCAATAATTTTTTCTACTACAAGTCCTTTATGGAGAGTTATTTCTCCAGTTGTTTCATTTACAGTGATATTCTTGATAACGGAGCTTCCAGTGGAAACAGTAGCCGAGTCTATTACTTGGAGAATCATAGAAATATCAAGATCGCCAACTTTTGCATCAGCATAAGGAGGAGCAGAGGCTTTTATTAGCAAATTATCTGTTTTTGCAGTTAATCTGGAAACTAGCGCAATGCTATCTGAAGATACCTTCGTATAATAGCCTTTATACTCTACATCCACATCAGTAGGGTCATATACATCACTCCAGTAATGAAGTCCATCTGTTCTTATGTCATAATCTCTACCATAGAACAATTCTACTCCATTTAACATCAGTACAAATGACTCATATGGGATAGGAGGAAAAAGCGGCATTTCTGTGGAAGCATATACCCACTTTGCTTCTCCTGCTGGACCAACACCACTAGGAAGAAATTTTGTTTTGTCCAATATAAACCATTTGTGAGTATGTTGCAATCCATTTGCCCCACTTGGAAGTGTTGGAGTAAATAAGAAGTCTGTCAGGCTGATAAATTTACCTACGAAGGATTCTCCAGTGATAGGAGCGTTTATAGTTATCTTTCCAGTCTCGGCAGCAGACATATAGTATGGTTTTCCCTTTTCTGGAGATTGGCCTGACTCTAATATGTTATTTGCTATAACGGAATTGATTAAGCCATATATGTATATGTCTCCAAGCTTACTTCCTGCTGGACCAGTTATGTTTTTTACTACGCCCTGTATATACGAGGAGGAAGACAAGTTTATTTGTGTAGAGGCTTCGACTCCTTCAGAGAATAGATCTGAAGGAAGCCATTTTTCATCTCCATCATCAAAATATACAAGGTTACTATCCACGCATGAGTCATCAATAGGCCTTGACGGAATTAACAACCTTTGTGACGTGGAATACAATCCCTCTAATTGATTTTTCAAGTAATCTGTTCGGCTAGTTAGGTCGCTAATAGGACGATTAGTTATATTCTCGTCCACATTAGACCCATCACGTATTGACCTTACGTCTTTATATACACTCATTTAAGTTTCCTGTCTAAATTAAACTAAAGTAAGACCTGCTCGTATTTCGCTAATGTCTGCATCAGCTGTAAATGTAACTTTTATTACTAATTCTGTCCCTGAAGAATAATCTGTTGCGACTGGAGTAGAATCGTCTATAGCTGCTTGAGATATTGCAGTAAACTGGCTTACAGATCCGTGTGTGTTAAATTCCACAGATACTGCACCTCCAGTTTTGACCATATTAAGAACTATAGTGTTAACTGATGTAGCCAGCATCTTTTTTAGCAGCAAAAATTGTCCAGCCTCCCCCGTTGCTAGAACTCTATAGTGATCTCTCACACAGGTAGTTGATATATCAACACCATCGTCAGTATCGTCATAAAATGAAGCACTGTGTTTATATGTAAAAGACAAAGATGTAGCCCAGGATTCAATCCCTGCCTGTTTTAATCTATATAATTCCCTACGTTGCCCATCAAGTATTCTATCAATCTTTTCTGCTAAAGCTTTAACAGATTCTCCATCAGTAAATATGTAATTAGTTAGAAAGTCCATTCCGTCTGCGGTATCGCTTCCTACTCCTACGTTTCCAACTATTAAAGCTTGCGTATCTCCTAGATTAGAAACATTAGTCACTTGTGTCCCTAGTGATTCGTCTAAAGCGCCGACTGCTTCATCTAGAGTTTCTATAGCGGCATGATGAGTCATTCCGTCTGAGATAAACTCCGTGCTAGCATATGTTATATTCGAAGTAGTGGCGAAGTCGCCTCCTACCTTAGTATTTATCTTGCTCAAGTATTCATCTGTCTGCTTGATCTTTGCATCAAGTGCTTCTAGAGCTGCTTTATAATTACTTATTGCAGGTAGCAGTACATATGGGTTATTAAAAGTAAGTTCCGTCCAAGTAGGGTCTATTCCAGTAAACGCTAAAAGCTTTGTGATAGACTCCTCACTGATTTTTCTTTTTTCATTTATATAATGAATGTTATCATACGCTGGTTCCCATTTTGAATTGAAAAAGTCTAGAGTTATATCATCTTGTGTCTTAGCAATTAACCACGGTGGAGTATGGAAAGTGTTACTAGGGGTATAGTTATCTGACATCATTATTCCTTTTTTATATTGTTTATTTTAAATAAATTCAACGCTCCATGTGATAATAATCTCATGGTTAACTACAAGATCATGCGTAGGGAAATATATATGAGAGAACAAATATTGCGTTGTCCCTACAACAGTAACAAGGCCGGCTCCGACGAATTGCCTGTTTTCTACATTACTACCTTTAAACGAAGTAGTAAAGTTCATTATATTATTTTGATAGTTTCCATTAGAAGAAGAATAGCTAGGATACAAGATAGCCTCTCTAGCGTACTCAGTTGTTCTACTAGTAGGGATATCTTCCATTGTGTCTACTGTGTCTTCTCTAGTTGCCTCTAGCCCATGTACGGCTCCGTATGTCCCAGCTGGGACATGTTCACCATATACATGTGTAATTTTATACTTGTTATCTCCAGACATTCTTTTAGCAAGCACATCACAGCCTTGATAGGTTATTAGGTTATTGCCTTCTACTGTTCTGATTATTCTCCCTGAAGAATCTTTTGTCTCAATCTTAACTGATCCAATTTTCTTCATTGGAATAGGCTCTTTTATATCCATTTTTAGTTGTCCCTTTAAATTTCTTTTATTACTATTAATAGACTGCCAGGGATAAATTCCTCGCTTCCTAATATAGCACCACCATCCACAATTAATGGATCCCCGAGTTGTATTACACCAAATCTACCATCTCTAATCTCAGAAGTAGAATATACTGTATCTCTAGTACTTCTCCCCTCTCCTAAAGAAATACTCTCTGCAGTTTGATCAAGAGTATTATATAAATCTACATCATCAAATTCAAGCTCTGACATCATAATATATGTACAAAAGGCCGGTAAGGCTTCTTTTAATATATTAGAAAACTTCTTAGACATCCCTGCCGTATTGACATACACTGATTTAAGTACAATAAAAAATATATTAGATTTTACTTGGTCAGTAATATAGTCGTATGTATTAATCTTTACATTAGACTCTCCTATGGCTAACCCATTCATGCCTACTGAAAGGCTTACTTTCTCCAGTTCTACAGTTGTTTCTCCCATAAGAACTTCGTCTAAAGAGAATGTCGAGTCCACCTTAAGAGGAACATTGACAGTCTTATATAAAACAGTCAATGGAGTTAAATACTCTCCTGATAAAAGACTATCCGGTATTGTAAAGAATTTTCTATTTTTAATCCAAGTAGGACTATCTTTATTTTCTATAACTTCAACAACATCATGAAAGGTATCAAAAACCTCTAACTCTTGTCCTACTACTAATGGCGTAATAGACATAAGTCTGTCTAACTTATATGTATTATTTTTAGTATAAATAGTCTTATAATCATCCGTAGTGTCTATATACTTTATTGTTTCCTTATCAAGCGCTATAGGTAAGCCAAAAGTTGCATTCAAGAATCCTTCTACATATCTTCTTTTAGGTCCGTTGACGAAAAGAGATATAATAACATTCAGAAAAATTTTATACTCAGGAGAAGAGTCCCTATCTATATCGAACAAGACTCCAAAATTATGATACATATCTTTCAAATCCGTATATACTACTGGAACCCATAAGGATATCTCTTTATCAACTTGGAGTCCTTCGTCATCGTATATAGTATTATAAGCTATATAATCATTATTGAAAATGTTTTCTTTAAATACTATTACATTATTTCTAATAAAAAAATCACGACCCTTGGATAAGACATGTGATGGATTATAGATTCTATTACATAGAAAATTGCCTAATCCGTCTATATCGTCTGGCAAACGAAGCGAGATCTCTGACTGATCTCTACGTCCTCCATACAAGAGCCCATCTTTTCCATAGATAATATCATCACCGTATTGATTTAGTGCACCGGTCCCTACTCCGATATTACTTTCTTTAAGAGTAAGATTATACCAGTGCTTCTTAGAAAATATAGATACATTCTCGATACTATTTCCAAGTGCGATTTCACACAATCTAAAATATAGATCTTCTATTTTTATCTGTTGGGCATTTAATATAACTCTAAGTAATTCTTTTTGCTTAAAAATAATGTTCCAAAAAGAACCCAGAGATGATAATAAGATATTTCCAGAAGAACTACCTAGTGAATGCTTCATTATCCTACTACCTCCAAATAAATATCATCTGAGGTACTATAGAACCGGCAAGTCTTATTTGAATAACCTAGAACATAATCAGGGTCTATTTCCAATGCGTCTGGTGAAGATATCTCCACTTCAGTACAGTCCGGCAATTGGTATCGAGCCTTAATGTCCATTGGCAAATGAATATACTCCATATTGTCAAACGTAGACAGCAAGTGTTGGACAAACAGGGATACGAAGAATCTCTCTCCTGTATAACTATTTATATAATCAACGATAGCCAACTTTATGCTATCACTATCTATAGAGCTATCGTCCTTTGTTCCGAACTCCAAATCAACAACAACAAACGCCGGCATAAAAGTCTTAGACAATGTACTTTGTACTATACTCTCTAAGTCTTCATCTTCTATAAAGGACTGAACTTCATTACATATTTTAGACACATTTAAGTCTATTAATATCGTCTGACTGAGGTAAGTAGTTTGTAAAGATATATTCTCTGAAGGGGAAAACCTAGCCTGTATGTGAGACAAAGAACTATCTGCGGTTATGCATAAAAAAGATATATCTGTCACTTTTCTACTAGGAGAAATCTTCAATGCATAAGAGTTAATTCTTAGAATAGGATACTCAACAGAAGATAGATCAGCAAGGCCATTCTCGTCTGTAGTTACTTCTACGGTGATATTGTCTATGTCCTTTGTTCGAGATAGTATGTCTACTTTCCCTCCAACCTTTATACCAAGGTTGTTATAATCTCGTTGTTGTTCTCTATCTTTATATCCAAGCGTCTCTATCTGTGTAATGGTTGTGAATTTTTCCTTTATAAGCTTCTTTATAGACTTTGGAGAAACAAAATCTCTAGTCGTAATGCTTTCACGTACCACTGCTATTATGTCTGCTGATGTTTGAACTTCAGAGGCTAGAGAAAAGTCATTGACCGCTTCTATGCTAGTAATGTTCAAAGGGTAGACTACTGATGTGAACTTTGCTCCAGACAATATATTGTATCCAGACTCAGCCTCATCAGCTTCTATGTTCACTATAAAATAATATGCATTATCCCCGCTTTGTATTAAATCTTCTGCCTCAAAAGAATAGTCGCTTAACGCATAATAGTCTTTTTCTTTTGAAGTAAAAGCTGTTCCAGATGTTACAGTGTAATCCCTTAAGGATGATACTGTTATTCTAATATTCCCTTTTGGCTTAACTCCTGGAGATCTTTCAGCATTCCAGTTAGACATCAATGCATCCACAGCAGCATCATCTACTGTATCTGGATTTTCAAGAGCTTTGCTTATAGACACGCTATTGTTAAAGCTTTGAATTTTTTCTTCAAGAAAAGCATAATTAATAGATCCTGTGTTAATAATAAACTCACTGATAACACTACCATCACTGGTGTCTATATCAGGAAAGTTCTCATTTATAACCTCAGTGATAATAACTTTGCCTTCTGCTACAACATCTTGATCCATATATGCACCTGCTTTATATTAAGTAGTTTTATTTCCAATAGGCAAGATAATAGATGTACTGTCACTTTCAGTATATATGTCTATCTTTACTTCAAATGCTAATCCTGTTTTTTTTACATAAGTTACAACAGCATCTTTTATCTGCTCGTCACTATAATCGTTATCTATATCTTTTTCCAACATATTACTTAGTACCTCACTTACAGATATAGAAACATAATGAGAGAATTCTTTTTCCGATATACTTAAATTCTCAAAGCCCCTAAGTAATATAGTTCCCGATTCTTTATCAGAAACTTTAGAACCGAAAACAGTAAGCAGTTGTATCATAAATCTCTGTGCAAGTTTAATAATGCCAGTTACGGCTTTGTTGTCGAAGTTAAAGATTAACTCTCCTGAGTAATTCGCTGAAATCATTATATCATATTTCCTACTCATAAGTCTAGTCTCCTTCTAAAACTTTTACTTTATTGTTTAATACAACGTTGATAGCTCGATGTCTTACTGCGTCTGCTATAGCATACTGTGCGAATTTACTTTTATTTCTTATTATTAAAGACCTCCGATATCCTGCTATAGAATCAATCATCTCTTTGATCGGAGCACTTTCAGAACATAGCACTGTACCTAGATATTTTTCTTGCAGTTCATCCATTGTCGCTTCATCAAGAGTTTTCTTCAACATTTCATTAGCGAATATATGCTTTGAAAGATTAGAATAAGCTTCATCAGCCTGTAAGTGATAAGCTTTCAATATCTCTACCACTGATGAGAATTTAGACATTCTGTTACCTCATTTTAAATGTTGTTTTTATGAATTCTGCTATCTTCTTACTCTTCAAAGAAACAGAAGTTTGAGAAATACCAAGTTTTTTTGCAATAGCACCAGAAGACATAACCGGAGTTCCTAGATAGCCGAGTTTTCTCTCAAAAATAAACTTATCTTTTTCGTCTAAATCATTATAAACAAAAGCAAGCCTTGGGTCTTCTTCTTTAGTATAAGCAGGAGTCACCTCCATAGTAGAAGCGACTATTTCCTGCTTCAACATTTTCTGTGTCCTTGCAACTTTAGACTGTGTCCAATTTAAGTTATCAGCTAGTTCAACTATACTAGGTTCATGCCCTAGTTTGTCCTTTAAATAATCTAACATGTGCTTATAGTTATTCACCCCAGATTGAAGTTCCTCTGACAATCTAACGGTAGAGGATGTCTCATAATTTATCCTATGCAATGGTTGTAGGTTAGTAACTAAATGTGTAGAGAATTTACTTTTGTCAGGATTATATGTCTTTACCGCCTTTATAATAAACTTTTTCCCGAAGGATTTAATATTACTCATAGGTATATTGCCTTTGTACTTAGGTAACTCTGACAACAACAAGGGGGTATATTTTTTTATAATTCGAGACATATTCCGTGGGGTCTGATTTTTTTGCCAATCTGTAAATTCTTGATCAATCATTATTTTTTCTTTCTTACCTTTGCAGGTCGAGTGTATGATTTATAAGAAGAGCTTCCATCATCAAACTTCTTTTTGCTTTTCATCTGGACATTCTCTTTTTTATTTCTCTTGTTGAAATATTCATTGAATCCACTTTTGTACGCATTTAATCTTAATTTTGATTTCATTTTTGTAATCCTGCAATTTGTGATGCGGCACTAGAAGGAGAATAACCAGGATAAAATGGATTACTAGCACCACCTGTATATTCTCCTTCTTTTCGCACATGATCAACAGATAGTATAGATACTGATTGTCCTTGCTGTGCATCCAAAACATGTTGCACAGCCCTTACTTGAAATTCTGTTCCAGGTAAACCCAAAGGACTATTGAGCAAACCTGGAAGTCCAGGGATAATGGCAGGGTTATAAGCTATAGTTATTTGGCCTGTCCTCTGCTTGTGGCTTTCTGTCATAAGTATATACTCTGCATACATATCAACGATGCCGCTGAAACTAGTTATGTCATCTTTCATTATTTTTTTGCCTGCGTCTATATATTCTGCAAACTGCTTCATATTTCTCATGTAGTCAAAAGGAGCAACGTCATCATAGAAATGCCTTAACTTTTTTGACAGTTCTATATTCGCTAGCAACCCAGGCGCATTGACAAATAACATTTTTACTCCAGTAAATTTCTCCTGCCCTACAGGAGTAAAAGATTTGGGGTATTCTCCAAAGATAGGGATAGCCGTTTCATTATTAGAAGCTATTTGCTTTCCACTGACTACAACTCTTGTAGGTGCATTATACGGAGAATCGGACATACTACTACTCATTAATTCTTCTACTTCTATTATATTCTGAGAAACTGGAACCTCCATGGGAATCTTCGGCACTCCAACAACATTATACCCAGTAGATATAATATTTAATCCATAGCCTACCATTACGCTCATAAGAAAATCCCAGAACTTAGCATTTGGATTATTGGAATATTGGGAAAGCCTAGATGTCAAGAGGTTATACTGAAAATCTTCCAGATTAGCAGCACTACTCCCAGAAGTCAAGGCTACATCACCGATCTTGATAAAGTTGTCTAGATCGTTGGTCATAAACTTTTGTGATTTTAATGCTTGAAGAGTCGCGTAAAATGCAGACGTCTTCGAACCGCCGGTCATCCCACTATGGAAGTCAGATGCATTCAACTCTTCTTCATAGCCCTTGACAAATGCCGTAAACACATCATAGCCATTTGCTTTTAAAGATCCTTGTTTCAACAATCTTTTTCTAAAAATATCTTTTTCGCTACTCCATGTAGCTCTATTTGTTTGGAATGCTATAGGCGATGCTATATGATGACCAGGTGTAAACATTGCTGTTTCCTGAAATATATAGAATGCTCCCTTTAGACTTATAGTAATAGAAATGTCGCCAATATTAATTACTTCCCCATAGCCAACAGCACTTCCTATGAATAATTTTAGATCTTCTTTGTGCCGAGAAAAAGGAGTCTCGAAGCCACGCAAAGAAACACTTATCTCAGATATTCCTTTTCCTTCAGATGAGGGAAATATCGCTTTTAACGCGGATAGCCCATTGGCATTAAGAAAGCCTAAAGATAAAGTCGCCTCTGCTATTCTATTCACACCGACAGTATGAGCAAAAGACAGAACGGTAATATCTTTTGATAAAGCAACACCGTCTACGTTCACATCTATATCTACCGGCGTTAATGTTGATTTATTAGACATTAGCATACTCCACATGTAGCCTAAGAGTATAATCCACAATGATAGCGGATATTCTCCATATAGGAGAAAAATGAGTCTGGGCAATATATCTTAATGCTGGATCAATGATTCCAGACTTGTATTTATATAAGGAGTCCATTAATTCCATTACAGATACATCGCTTAAAATCTCATCATACGGCTCTAGCTTATAATCTACAACCTTGTCTATATAAACAAGCATATCAGAATCAAAAATCATATTAACAGCTATCTTGTATGTATCAATATCTACACCTAAGCTGTTTTTTATTTTTTTTAAATATTTGTCTACTGGTATATATTGTGACAACAAAAAATCAATATAGTTTGGTTTAGTCTCTCCCATTTTTATGCATACTCCTTGGATTATCTGATATAAAGGTGTCCATAATAAAGCTCATGCGAGGTATATCCACCCCAGGACGACCCGCTTCCTGAACTAGATGACTCATCGTCATCACCTTCGCTAATACCAGCGCCTCCATCACCCACATAATAAGCTGACTTACTGCCTATCATGCTTAATTGAAAATTTGACATATTGTTTGCAGCTGAAGAAACCCCAAACTCAAGACTATCTACAACTCCAGGGAAGACAGTTCCACCTCCTCCAGTCACGACAACAAGTTGCCCTTGTTTCGCTGCTTGAAATGCTCTTAGTCCTGAGTCATATGGAGAGACCACAAGCGAACCTCCAGAAGAGACGTCTGTGAGTATATGCCCTGAAAGCATAAGTCTATCTACTCCACCTCCAAAAGCATATAAGTGTACTGCCTCAGAGAATGCTTCTACAATTTGAACTTTTTCTCTTTTAGATAATCTGTATTCTGTAAAAATAACTGGGAAGAGTATAGAAGCACTTCCTGTTATTGCAATTGAGCCAGTATCAGGTCTTGCACCTAATACACTGAACTGTGAACCTGAAAATAAGTCAGCCATATTCTTCTCTTTATTTTTGAGTAGTTACTGTTAGGAATTCTCTTTTTGCTACGATATTCTCCGCCTTTGAATAATCAGAATCAGAATCTGAAACATTGCTAGTCTCCAAATATCCATTCAAGATATAATTTTCGAAGATAGAGGCTGGAGTATAAGGTACCCTTGTTATTATACTCATTAGTTTGCTTCTTTCGCTTTTATTGATGTTACTAACTTGCTAACTTCACCTGTTAGTGTCTTCATTGTGCCTATAAGGTCATCACTCTTTTCCCCGAAGGATGAAAATATCTTAGCAAAGCCCTTGTCATCTCCCTTGAATATATTCTCGACTCCCCTGCTGGCGTAGGTCTTAAGCATTGCTGCACTACCGTGGTCCTCGCCGCTATTAAGTGTTTGATATCTGGACAAGATTCCGTATGCTTTAACTTTAGATCCGTGATCAGCTGCATTCTTGGGCTTATATTTTGCTCCAGAGCCACTATATATTGCTTTGTTGAACTTTTTTCTATTCTTAACGTGCGACTGTACGGATTCTAGATAATCTCCTGTTCGACTCAAGATCTCTGTCTTTTTAGTTTCTTCGTCCTCTCCTAAATCGAACGTATCTATACCTAGCTTCTCTGCTGCATCAAGTAGATTATCCAACGT
>Ga0307992_1002397_pt1 | contig 10697 bp, 15 predicted proteins | sample EllFjometagen133_FD_203162 | JGI IMG/M metagenome (GOLD analysis project Ga0307992, IMG submission 203162) | Marine microbial communities from Ellis Fjord, Antarctic Ocean - #133 | ecosystem: Environmental > Aquatic > Marine > Unclassified | place: Southern Ocean | collected 2014-10-08
ATCTTTAAAGAAACATATACAACAGTTTTTGGACAAGAAGTTATATTTAATATAGAAAGTGAAGTTTCAGCTCCGGAAAATCAAGATATAATGTTTGTAGGGGAAGCAATAAATTTTAGTTGTCGTTATATATTTGGAGATATTCTTACTGATAGAATTCTTAAGGCAAAACAAATATCTGATGATATTTTTAAAATTTTAGATAATTTTGAGAACCTAGTACCTTTGGAAAAAGCATAAGAAAATAACTATTTACTAAACAAAAAGAGGATTTTTGGTTTGAACAGGAATGTATAAGAAATAAACTTGAATTTATCAAAGAGGATATAGAATATTAAAAATATTTTTTAACAATTTTTCCTTTTTTAATCAATTGAATCCATTTCTGAAAATACAATTTTTCCTTTTTTTAATTTTTTAGCTTTTATTTTTTCTAAATCTTTTGGTCTTAATTCTAATATTTTTTTGAAAATCTGTTTTGGTAAATCCAAGACTAATAATTTTTTAGTGGAGTCGTAAAATTCCTGCAGTTCATAGCTGTACTTTTCTTCGTATTCAAGCGCCTGCAAACACATTTCTAATCTATCAACATCTTTTACTAAAATACCTTCTTTTGATAAAGTTTTTTCTGATTCAATCCACATTTCATAATATTTTTCTCCTCTCATTTCAATCATTATTTGTTTTAGTACTTTTCCTTGTTCATCAATTATTTTTTTCTTTTCCACTCTTTCTTCAGGAGTTAAATCTCCTCCACTTATCTCTCCAAATTCATGCATTATTGCCAATTTTGCACATTTATCAACATCTAAACCTAATTCTTCTGCTAAAACCATTGATAAAAACGCAACTCTAAAAGAATGATCTGCATTACTCTCAGGAAAATCAATAGGGTATTTTAACCAGCCTTTTCTTACAATATCTTTTAATTGTCCTGAAAATCTTCCTAAATTAATTATCCTTTCAATTTTATCCATATTTTCTTTTCATCTAACTAGTTTTTATTTATTTGTTTTAATAATAAATATATGGTAGTAATACATATTACAGATAAAAATTTTATTTCAGAAGTAGAAAATACAGAAGTCCCTGTTTTAATTGATGCTTTTTCTCCAATGTGTGGGCCTTGTAAAGCGCTTTTGCCTATTGTTGAAGCATTATCTAATGAATTTGAGGGAAAAGTAAAATTTGCTAAAATAAATACTGCAGTTTCTAGAGAGATAGCAAGAGATTTAAGAGTTTATTCAGTTCCAACTTTAATATTTATTAATAAAGGAAAGGAGATAGACAGATCAATTGGTTATATTAATAAAGAACAATTAAGAAAAAACTTATTTAAATTATTAGAGTTTTTGAAACCCAAATAAGATAATTTTTAAATTTAATATATTAATATTTTAAAGGTGAAATTATAGGAAATAATTTAAAATCAAAAAAAGAACCAAGAGTTAAAGAAGAGTTTATACAAGAGGTAATTGAATCTTGTGAAGAACATATGAAAAAACATCCTAAAAGGAGAATGACTTTAAAGGAATTAGATAAAATATGTGGGATAAGTGATTAGATGGTTTTTAATTTTGATATATCAAATGAACTAAAAGCTATAATAATTAAATTAGAAAAAAGAGATAAAAAAATAGCCAAGCGAGTTAATAAAAAAATAAAAGAGATTATGAATTGTGACATAACTACAATTAATCATTATAAAAATTTAAAATATGATTTAAAGGAGTATAAAAGAGTACATATTGGACATTTTGTTCTTGTTTTTAAAGTATATTCAAATAATTTAATTATTTTTACAAAATTTAAACATCCTGATGATGTGTATAAATAACAATTTACAACTCTTTATAACTCATAATTATTTAGGTTCTTTTCTTCTAATATTTTTTAATATATCAAAATCCTTATCATATGAACAAATAGTGTTTATTCCGTTTACATACATTGTTGCAATATGAAACGCATCACGTGGTTCTAATCCTTCTTCAATAAATTTCATTACATAACTTAAAACTTTTTCATCAATAGGAAGAATTTTTAAATTTGGAATTTTTATCATATTCTCCCAAACTTTTTTAGCAAATTTTTCTCCTTTTTTATTTATTAGTATATATACTACTTCATCAAAAATTAAAGGATTTACAACTGCTGTTTGTTCTCCATTTAATATTCTACTTAAGAATTTTTTTGAGTTTTTTCCTCTTCGATCGTTTGAAGTATATGCTAATATAAAAACATTAGCGTCTATAAACATCCATCCACCTTTTTAATCTTTTTTTCTCTGCTTTTTTAATCATTTCCCCTACTTCTTTATCTGTCATATCTGCTTGTGCACATAATCTATTAAATTCTTTTAATACCTTATTTGTCGGTTCAATAATTATTTTTTCTTCTTTAACTGTAACACTAACTTCATCCCCCTTTCTTAAATTAAATAGTTCCCTAATATATTTTGGGATTACAATTTGACCTTTTTGATATATTTGTACCATAACATCATCTAGTTATACCTATAGGTATAACTTATTTATAATCCTTTCCATGTGGAAAATTTATGCTGTGTTGCATAATTACAGTTTTAATTTTTATTTAATATGAAATACATGAAATTTTATAGGATATTTTTTGAAGATTTTGATAAGTTTTGATTCATCTTTTTGTTTTATTAAAATTACACCATTTAATATTTTTGTATGTTGGATTTTTTCTAAAATACCTTTTCGTTTATATGTATATTTCCCATAGTTAGAAATATCTGTATATCCATATAATTCTCTATGAAGTTTTGTTTTTGTTGAAGAATCTAATTTTTTAAGCACATAACAAAAAAGTGTAGTATATACCATGCTGATATTTATCATACTAATATTTATGAAGCTAAGCTTTATATATCCTACTGTTAATACAAAAACAGTAAGAGGAGATATTATGAATAAAAGATGGGGTAAAACACATAAAGATAAAAGAAACTGGAAAAAGTATAATGAAGAATTGGTTGTACGAGGAGAATTTCTTCTTGATTTGGATTGGGTTAATAATTGGGATAAAGAAGTCAAAGAAATGAATACAGGAAAAAGAGGGACTCCTTACCAGTTTCCCAATAGTCTGATAGAACTTCAGGCTGTTTGGCATCAATTAATAGATTATAGAGGTATTGAAGGAATAACAAGAAAACTTGTAGAACTTGGCAAATTAAGAAATTATAATGATTATTCCACTATAAACAGGAGGGTAAATAAAATAGATATTAATTTTGAACTCCCAAAACAAAAAAATATTTCAGTCAGTTGTGATGGTTCTGGGATGAAAATGACTAATAGTGGTGAATATAAACAATCAAAATATGGAAAAAAGAGAAGAAAATTTTTGAAAGTTATAATCAGTGCGGATCCAATAACAAAGAAACTTTTGAAATGTGAAGTTTCCATTAATGGAGAAAGCACATCAGAACCAAAAATTGCAAAAACACATCTTAATGAATTGATTTCTGAAGGAATGAAAGTAAATAAATTTTGGGGAGATGGTTCTTTTGATGTAAAAGAACTATTTAATTTTTTAGAGCAGTATAAAATAAAATCTGCAATTAAAATAAGGAATAATGCTTCTCTGAATGCTAAGGGTTCCTTAAGAAGAGCAAGAGAAGTTAAAAACTATAAAAATAAAGGATATAAACAATGGGCTAAAAAGAAAAAGTATGGACAACGTTGGACAGGAACTGAAGGTATATTTTCAGCAGTTAAAAGAAAGTTTGGAGAAGGTGTAAGATCAAGAAAAAAGGAAAATATGTTTAAAGAAGTAAAAAGAAAGTTTTGGGTTTATGAAAACATGAAAAATTATGGCAGGAAATAACAATTGGTTTGTAAAATAATTTCACTAAATTTTATTTATGCAACAGAGCAAAAATTTACAATCATTTATAAATCTAATTTTCTTAATTAAATAGGTGATTTTAATGGATGAGTTTATAAAAACCGCTTTAAATTATAATACAGAGATGTTAGTTTTATTTGTAAATAAAGATTATACTAAAAATGAATTATTTAAGAAATTTGATAAAGAGTATAAAGGCAGATTATTAAAAGAATGTAAAGAAGATAAATTTGAAGGAAAATTTCTCAAAAGATTTTGTTTTAGATTAGAGAAAAAAGCAAAAAGATTATGTTTAATTGGATATGGAGATAATAAATTAGATAAAAAAACATTAAATGCATTAGCAGGAAATTCAGCACAATTAGCTAAAAAAGCTAAATATAAAGAATGTGCATTTATTTATCCATTAGAAACTTCAATTACTCCTTATGAAGTAGGATATGAATTGGTGTATGCATCAGATTTTGCAGTTTATGATTACTCTTTTAAAAGTAAAAAAGAAGATATAGATTTTGATGGAATTTCAATTTTAAGCACTGAGGAATATCAAAAACAAGTTGAAAAAGGAATGAGAGAAGCAGATATTGTATCATATTATAATTCATATGTGAGAGATTTGGTAAATATGGCTCCTTCTGAAAAAAATCCTGAAAAACTTTCAAAAATAATTATTTCTGAAGCTAAAAAACTAAAATTAAAAACAACAGTTTTAGGAATGAAAGATTTTAAGAAAAAAGGAATGGAATGTATTGAAGCAGTAGGGCGAGGAAGTATATATGAACCTAAAATGATAGTATTAGAATATTCTGGAGGAAATAAAAAAGATAAACCAATTTGTTTTGTAGGGAAAGGAGTTACTTTTGATTCAGGTGGTTTAAATATTAAAAATTCGTCTGGTATGGAAGAGATGAAATCAGATATGGGTGGTGCTGCAACTGTAATAGGAACTTTATTTGCAGCTAAAGAATTAAAATTAAAGAAAAATATTATTGGTATTATAGGTTTAGCTGAAAATATGCCTTCTGGAAATGCATATAAACAAGGAGATATTTTGAAAGCATATAATGGAAAAACAATAGAAGTTTTACATACAGATGCAGAAGGAAGATTAGTTTTAGCAGATTGTTTATCTTATGCTGAAAAACATTATTCTCCAAAATGTATTATAGATTATGCAACTTTAACTGGAGCAGTAGTAGTAGCTTTAGGAATAGAAAATGCAGGTTTGTTTTCAGAGGATATTGAATTAACATCTAGATTAATTTGTGCAAGTGAATTTTCTTTAGAGAAAATATGGCAACTGCCTACTGATAAAGAATATGGAGAATTAATTGAAAGTGATATAGCAGATGTAAGAAATGTAGGTAAAAAATCAGAAGCAGGTGCAACAACAGCTGCACTTTTCTTAAAGAATTTTGTTGGAAAAACACCTTGGGCGCATTTAGATATAGCAGGTACTGCTTTTCATAATAAAAGCAAACCTTACTCATACAAAGGCGCAACAGGTTTTGGAGTGCGCCTAAATATTGAGTTTCTAAAAGATTAAACTCTATAAATAGGAGGGCATCATATATTTTATCTAGAGGGATATTACTATCTTTTATGTTTATATTAAGAGTTAATTTAATATTTGGGTTTTTTTATACTCTATTAATATTAGTATAAATTAAACAATCTATTTAAGAAATCTATCATTTTTGATAGATTATACAACCCAAATGTTTAAAAATACCAGTAAATATAATATTAACATGAAAAACATAGATATTTTACAAGAATTCAAACAAAATGGAAAAAGTGTTTTTACTACTAGAGATTTAGATAAATTTATCGAAAATAAAAAATATACTTCTGTAATTTTAAATCGACTTTTAAAAAAACAAGAGATATGTAAAATAAAAAAAGGTATTTATTATATTAAAAATGCAGACGTTTTTTCGATAGCTTCAATGATTACATTTCCTTCTTATATTTCTTATTTGAGTTCATTATATCTATCTGGGATAATTGAACAAATACCTACAAAAATCCAAGTTGTTTCTTCTAAATATTTAAAACCCTTAGATATTTCTGAAACCCGAGTAGAATTTACAAAATTTTCAAAAAAATTATTATTTGGGTATTACAAGAAAAAAATAAATGGATATGTTGTTTTTATAGCAAAACCTGAAAAAGCAGTTTTGGATAATTTACATCAAACAAAAATGCCTTTTCATTATACAAAACAAATATTAGATGAATTGGATAAAGAATTACTTATAAATTATGCAAAAAAGTTTGATTCTTCAGTTATTAAAAGAATAGGATATTTATTAGATCTAAATGGGTATGATTATCATAAAGAACTAAAAAAGTATTTAAGTTATAGATATACTTATCTATCTTTAACTAATAAAAAAAAAGGAGAAAAAAATAAAAAATGGAAAATTATAAATAATGAGGGATATTATGGATAAAAAACAAATCTATGAATATGGACAAAAAATTGGATTTAAAAAATGGCAAGCTGAAAAAGATTATTTACAGCATTTAGTTTTAAAAAAAATATATGATTCAGATTTACCCTTAGTATTTAAAGGGGGAACTTGTCTTCAAAAAGTTTATGGGTTATATCGTTTTAGTACTGATTTAGATTTTAATAGTATCGGAAAAAATATTGATTTAATCAATATATGTGATGAATTAGGAGATCAAGATATTATTTTAAAGACTAAAAAAATTAAAAAAACAAAATTTTCAGAAAACTATTTATTTGAATTTTATTCAGATAATTTTAAAAATTCTCTAACTATTCAAATATCTTTAAGAGAAAAAATTATTAAAGACAAACAACCCCATACCATAACTACTGGTTACCCTATCCCTCCATATATATTATGGGCAATGAATATTGAAGAGATATTAGCAGAAAAAATACGTGCTTTATTAATGCGTGGATTTCCAAGAGATCTTTATGATGTTTGGTATTTATTATCTGTAAAAGATATCTCTATAAATCAGGAATTGCTATTAACTAAATTAGATAATGTAAATTTGAAATTTGATAAAAAAATATTATTTCATCAAATTAAAAAAATTGAAAAAGATTGGGATAATGAAATGGGTATGTTAATTTCTGCGCACCCTCCATTTAAAGAGGTTTTTAAAGAATTAAAGAGTAAAGTGTGAGTATTATGGATTTATCTGAGTATAAAGGAAAAAAAGTCGCAGTAGGTTTAAGTGGGGGCGTAGATAGTGCAGTTGTAGCTTTATTATTAAAAAAAGCAGGCGCTAATGTTAATGGATTTACTATGAATATTGGAAAAGATAGATGCAGTATAAAAGATGCGAAATATATTGCAAAAATACTTGATATTCCTTTAACCATAATTGATATGAAATATATTTTTGAGAATGAAGTAATTGATTATTTTGTAGATGAATCATGGGGAGGAAGAACCCCTAACCCTTGTGTATTATGTAATATGAAATTAAAGTTTGGGGCTTTAATGAATTTTGCATTAAAAAATAATGATTTTTATGCAACAGGCCATTATGCTATTAAAAAATGGGATAAAAAATTAAAACAGTGGTTAGTATATAGACCTAAAGATATTCCAAAAGATCAATCTTCTGTTTTATCTATGTTAAAACAAAACCAATTAGCAAAATCTATTTTTCCTTTGGGAGATATGATAAAAAAGGAGATAAAGAAAATAGCTAAAGAAAATAACTTAATTATATCTGGAAAAAGAGAAAGCCAGGATTTATGCTTTTTGAATGAAGATAAAGGAGATTTTATAGAAAAATGGTCAAAAAGAAAAGCAAAAAAGGGCAAAATTCAAAACACAAAAGGGGATATAATAGGAACTCATAATGGATATATACGTTATCCTATTGGACAAAGAAAAGGATTAGGTTTAACAGGTCCAAATTCTTTTTATGTAAAAAGTATTGATACAAAAAACAATATTCTAACAGCAGGAACACGTGATGAACTTAAAACACAGGAATTTTATGTAAGCGCAGTTAACTGGGTTGCTTTCGAAGAATTAACAAAACCAATAAGTGTAGAAGTAATTGTTAGGAATAAACAAACACCTCATAAAGCACATATTTACCCAACTGATAAGTGCAATACAATAAAGGTTGTATCAGAAGAACCTATTTTTGCTGTTTCACCTGGTCAGTTAGCAATATTTTTCAAAAAAGATTTAATTTTAGGCGGAGGCTGGATAGAATGAAAAAGCAATTTTTAAGAGGAAGCGAGATTAAAAAAATCGCGCAAGAGACGCAAAATAAATATATAATTAAATTATTAGATAAGAAAGATAAAGTAGAGATAGTTGAAAAAGAGGGGGTAGTTGTTTTATTAAAGGATGATGCACCGTTGCTTTTCAAATATAAAACCAAAACTAATGGAGAAATAAAGGAAGAGTGGATTCCAACATTAAAAACTATTTTCTCTGCCGAAATTAAATTAAAAAAAATAACAGTAGATACAGGTGCAATAAAATTTGTTTTAAATGGGGCGGATATAATGCGTCCTGGTATTACACAAATAGAAGAAGAAATACAACCGGAAGAATTAATTTTGATTGTTGAAGAAGCACAAAACAAGCCTTTGGCTTTAGGTATATCGCTTTTTAATTCTGAAGATATGAAAAATCAAACACAGGGAAAAGTCATAAAAACTATCCATTATTTAAATGATAAAATTTGGAATTTTTAACTTATTTTCTTAAATAATAAACAAGAATAATAACAATTATAATAGCAATAACTCCAACATATCCATGTCCTGGAGATATTCTTTCTAGAGCTAAATAAATAGAAAAAAGAAAAGTTAATATAAAAGGTAAAAACCCAATAAGTATAAATCTATGAAATCTTTTTACAAATTTATGAATATCAGAATAAGGAAATTCTATATGGTGATACAAAATAGGTAATGAAAATATACCTAATGATATAACACTACAAAATAATGCACCTATTAATAATATATTTTCAGTTCCATTTAGATTAGTAGCTGAAAATGTAGTTGCTAATAGAAAACCAAAAGCAATCCCTACAATACCTGTTAAAGTTCTTGCTTCACTTAAAACATCACTTAATTGGTGTGCTATGTCTTCTTGTTTTTCACTTTTCATAAAATAAACTAGTGTGATAAGATATAAATTGTTTTGCTTTATAAATAGGTATATGATTAATACTAAAAAAGGTCAAGTGAGTATAGAACTAATGGTCATAATAGGAGTAGTATTAGTTTTGATTATACCTTCTGTGATATTTGTATTTAATTTTATAAGAAATGAAGGAGATGAAGATTTTGCTATTTCTCAAGCAGATCTTGTGGCTTCTAGAATTGAACACACTGTTAATATGATTGGTTCAACAGGAACAGGTTCTGCTTTAAAAACAGAAATAGAAATTCCTTATGGGTTCCAGAATCTGTCCATAGTAGAAGATGAAGTTATTTTAAAAATGCTTATAGTTCCTGGACCTATAGATATTGTGAAGGCAACTGATTATAATTTAGTTTCTACTGGTTTGGATAATATTAATGCACCTGGGACATATATATTAGAAATAAGCGCATTAAATGAAACGCATATAAATATTATTCTATCCTAAATGTTTATAAACTAACACATACATAATTAATATATGCCAAGAGCAAATTATCCAAGTATAAAGTCAGGTAATTATAAAAGACATAAAATAGATTATATTTATTCAATTTTTAAAATTAAATTTAATCCCTCAAATTCCTCTATTTTTAAATTAGATGGTGAGGATTTTAAATATTTTTCATTAGCATGTAATTTATATAAAACTATAAACCCAAATTTTAATGGTCTAAGTGTATGGGGTATTAAAGAAGCAATATTATTATTAGAAAGAAAATTTTCTCCTAATGAAGTTAGTAAAATAGAAATTAATGATATTTATGAAGTACTAAAAGTACCTTCTTATGATTTTATGAAGTGTGTTATTGTTGATCCAGGACATGGAGGGAAGGATCCGGGTGCTGAGTGGGATAATACACACACAGAACATATGGTTGTTTCAGATATTGCAAATAAGTTAAAAGAACAAATACTTCTTGATGCATCAACTAATTTTATTCCTTTAATTTCATTAGAAATTATGTATCCTAATGGAGTTCCTATAAATGTCAGACCTTCTTTATCAAAAAGAATAATAACTCCTCGTAAATATGCAACAGATAGAGAATTAGAGAACGAATTTTTTATATCTTTACATTGCAATGCATCCACAAATAAAAATGCAAGAGGTCTTTCTGTTCATTATAGAGTCGGATATCCAGATATGCGAAATAAAGAGTATGCACAAATAATCTATGATGAACTAATAAAAAAAGTTCCTGAATTAAAAGGAAATAGATCCTCACCTTTAGTAGATGAAGGAAAAAGATTAACTGTTTTAAATACTGCTTTTTCTTATACTCTCCCAGCGGTTTTAGTTGAGATATCATTTATCTCAAATGAACAAGATAAAAAATTATTATTTGACCCAGAAGTTATAAAAAGAATTGTAATTGGATTTTATAATGGAATAAAAAGGATAGTTTTTAATTAATATCCTTATCTTTTATATTAATCCCCTTTTCAATCTTTGAAGCTATTTTATCAAACCCATTCTCTAGTCTTTTAAAAAAGCTTATTTTTGGTTTTTCTTCTTTTGGTTCTTCTTTTTCTCCTATTAAAGCAATTTTAGCTGCTTTTTTTACTCTTGTTTTCTCTCTTGTTTCCTTATGAATTGCTATATTTAAAATAAATATGTCTATCCAATTCCTCATTCTTTTAAAAATACAG
>Ga0307992_1002400_pt1 | contig 10688 bp, 14 predicted proteins | sample EllFjometagen133_FD_203162 | JGI IMG/M metagenome (GOLD analysis project Ga0307992, IMG submission 203162) | Marine microbial communities from Ellis Fjord, Antarctic Ocean - #133 | ecosystem: Environmental > Aquatic > Marine > Unclassified | place: Southern Ocean | collected 2014-10-08
AATATTTATTTGGATCGCGATCTAGTTGATCTTTCAAACCTTCAATATGATTGGAATAAATATGGGCATCTGCTAAAAATCCAGTTAATTTACCTTCCTTATAACCGGTTTCTTTGGCTAATAAATGTAAAAGAGTTGCGTAGCTGGCAATGTTGAAAGGTAGTCCCAATGCCACATCAACTGAACGTTGGCTCCAAAAAAGGTTAAGCTTGCCAGCTAACACAGTCACTTGAAAACCATAATGACAGAATGGAGGAACAACTTTGTCCTTGTCCATTGGGTTCCAGGCTAAGACTAACATTTGGCGACTACTAGGTTCTCTTTTCAAATCCTCTATCAACCTTTTTAGCTGATCAACACCTTGTCCTGTGTAGTCCGTATCGTAGTTTTTGTAGTCGGCACCAAAGTGTCGCCATTGCCAGCCATAAATAGGCCCCAGATCTCTTTCTTCTAACATTCTTTTTTTTGTTTCTTCATCATGAGCATAAGGAATTTTCTCAGGTGTGCACCATTCATCCCAAATATGATTATTGCGTTCCTGAAGCCATTTTTTGTCGCTAATACCTTTTATAAAAAATTCTAATTCACTTGCGATAAGACGATATGGCATTTTTTTGGTAGTTAGTAGTGGGAATCCAGTACTCATGTCATGCTCAAACATGGCTCCAGCTATAGCCAAAGTACCAGTACCAGTACGGTCAGGTTTTTCAACTCCGTTTTGGAGGATATTTTTTATTATATCTAAATATGATTGCATACGTATTAGTCAATAAATAATTCAGATATACAGATACGTGTTTATGTTGGTATCCGTTTATTAAAATTATCCGCATTTACTTGAATTATTTAATGTTTTTTATTGAATTTTTACTTTTTAAAATTCGCCAGTACTACCCCATCTACCATCTTGGCGAGAGGAATCAGATAATTCATCAGTTTCTTCTAAATCAGCAGTGATGATAGGTAAAATTACTAATTGAGCGATTTTTTGACCTTTTTTTATAATAATAGGATCGGGTCCAAGATTTATTAACAAAACATTATAATCTCCACGATAACCAGAGTCAAAAACTCCACCCATAGTATGTAAACCATATTTGGTTGGTGGTCCACCTTTGTCTTTTACTATCCCTACATATCCATTTTCAATTTCTAAAGCAAAACCATTCCCAAATACTTTTCTTTCCCCTGGTTGTAGTTTATAATCATTTTCAATCGAATATAAATCAAGACCAGCGTCTCCAGGGTGAGCGTAGTTTGGCAGGATTGCGTCAGGATGGATTTTTTTTATTTTTACTTTCATAGTTAGTTTTTCATTTTTTCTATTATTTTGTCAACCTGAGCATATAGTTCTTCCAGAGTACCATTATTGTCTATTACAAAATTTGCTTTCTCTGCTATTTCTTTTATTTTTAATTCAGATTCTTGTCCACATTCTTTTTGAAATTCTTCCCAAGTCTTACTTTGGTCATCTGGATTTTCGGAGCGATTTATTAGTCTTTCATATCGCAATTTGTCATCAGTTTTTATATAAATTACATAAAAACCATCTTTATAAGCTTCTACAAGACTAGTCATATCACTTGGGCGTCTCATGCCCTCTGTTATTACGATGGGGGATTCTTTGTTTTCTATATCTTGTTTCATTACATCAGAAATCATGCTTTGTCCAAAATTTTCTCTAAGTATCGTAGACAGTATTTGTAGATTATGTCTTGTCTGTTGGAGATACATTCTTTTTAGTACATCTCTTAGAGAGTCAGAAAAACGCGATGATTCAGTGTCATATTTTTCTTTTAAATATTTTGTTATAGTTGTTTTTCCCGCGGCTATTTCACCGACTATGCCTATAACTTTTTTCATAATATTGATTATTTTTGTTTATCTTTTGATTCTGATATATATTGTCTGTATTTTACACCAGCAGCATCAAATATTCTTCTAGAAGCTACCCAAATATCCTCATCATGATATTTGTCACTTTCAAAGATTACCTCCTTTATACCATTTTGGATTATGGCTTTAGCGCACTCATTACAGGGGAAAAGCTTTACATATATTCGGCAATCTTTGGTTTTGGAGTTTGAGTTAAAAATAGCGTTAGTCTCGGCATGAACGACATATGGATATTTTGTATCAAGTAAATCACCATCTCTGTCCCAAGGCAAGTCTTCATTTTCTATTCCCCTAGGAAATCCATTATATCCCATGCCTACAACTACATTCTGGTCATTTACTATTACAGCCCCAACCTGTGTGCTAGGGTCTTTTGATCTTTCTGCGATTACATAGCTCATGCGCATAAAGCATTCGTCCCAGGATATGTAGTCTTCACGTGATTTTTCCATATTTTTATAGTTAAATTCTGTATGTATTTTAGCAGAAATGGGGGATAGGGGCAAGTATTAAAAAATGAGGCTTATACCTCATTTTTTAATATTTTTATTATTCCATTTTTAGCATCCATTTTTATCTGGTCGCCATTTTTTAATCTTCTAAGTACTCCCCTCACTAAGACTAGATGAGGTATATTTAATTCTCTCGAGACTATGGAAAAATGTGATAATATGTTTCCTTGCTCTGTTATGATGGCTTTAGCTTTTTTAAGCAACGGTAAGAAGTCTTTGGTTATCACTTTAGAAACCATTATGTCGCCTTCCTCAAAGCTGTCTTTGTCTGGATTTTTAATTATTTTTACATCACCAGTTACTTCTCCCGGACAGCCACACATGCCAGTAAGTATATTTTTTCCTTCAGTGGGCGGGGTAAAATCGATTTTTTTTAATCTTTCATAAAGCAAGGGACTGTATTCCATAAAGACCACTTCATTTTTTGGCCAAACTACAAACTCAAAATAACCTTTAAGGTGGTTCATTTCGGTAAATTTGGCGTTATATTTTTCTCTCAATTTTTCTTTTGTATCTCTATCTTCTATCTCTAGTTGTCTCATGGCTTCAAGCACTATTTTATAAATGCTTTTATTTTTGTATCTTGCTGCTTTTGTTTTTTTAAAAAAATTGTATGGAAAGACAAAAGGAATTTTTTTGTGCAATCCATAAGCTAGTTGCCACAGTTCTCCTTTTATGATCTCTCCCCAAACAGAATTATTTGTAACTACAAAGATGCCGGAATACAACGTGTTTTTGTGATGAGGTATCAATTCTATATGGCTGTATTTGTTACAATCAATATTTTGTTTGTTAAACCACTTTACGTTGTCTTTGAAGGTTTTTCCTCTAACTCTCATTTTTTTCGAATCAGAATTTTTTGGTATTATTCTCCAAGTACAGTTTTTATATTTTTTATTTTTAAGTAATTGTCTAAAGTTTTCACTTTTATCAAAAACATCATTTAATGAAAGTCTTGCTAAAACGGGTACTTTAAGACCAGACAAACTGTGTAGTTTGCTTAATCTATCCCACTTTGTTTCATCTTCCTCGGTTATTTTGTGTAAATCCCCAAATTTTATTTTCTCGAGCCATTCAGTCAAAGACGGCATTTTTTCTTCCATTATCTTTTTTTTATTCATAGTCTTTTTTTATCAATTTGTCCCTGTATATTTTTGATTTTTCAATTATTTTCTTGGCTACGGATATTGAATAAGCTGGACGTAGCCCTACAGCTGTTTCTTGGCACAACATTATACCATCTACTCCGTCTAGTACCATATTTGTTAAACCATATATATCTGATCTATATGGTGTGTAGTTGTTTATAGTACTTTCAAGAATTTGTGTGGACACGATTACTGACTTCTTAAACTTTTTAGCCATTCTTGTTATTTCTTTTTGGATTATTCCTAAGTCTTCGAAAGGTATGTTTACACCCAACTCACCTCTATCTATCATGATCATATCATAAAAATCATCTTGGCAAATATTCTTTATTTTGGATAGGCCTTCACGATTTTCTATTTTTATTATTTTTTTAGGACCACCATTGCTTTTAGGTATTTTTTGTGTTATTAGTTTTTTTATTTCTTCATTTGTTTCTGTGTCAATAAAGGAAAAAGCAATAAAGTGGGGTTTGATTGTATCAATTTTATTAATGATTTTTCTATATTTTTTCAACAATTCTTCTTTGGTAAAAAACTGCTCGGCATTAAAACTTTTCATAAATCTTATTGCGCCGTTGTTTAATATTTTTACTTTTATGGAGCTGTGGCCAATTATTTGTGTGACTTGCATTGCGATTTCACCATCGCCAATAGTAATTGTTTGATGTAGTCTGACTTTTTCACCAAGTCTTTCTAGTTGTACGGGTATAAATTGTGTACAGTCAGGACTGTAATTTCCAGAGCGAAGTATAAAATCTTCTCCTTCTCTAACGCCTAATATTTTTGAATCAAAATCGCCTAGACGGACCTTTCCAATTGGAAAGTCTATTAATATTTTTGCTGACGTGTTGAGATCTTCTATTATTTTTCTGGCTACCTGTATGTGTTTTGAATTAACTTCTATTGAGCGATAAGAAAAATTATAACGAAGTACGTCAGCACCGGCTAATATTATCTTTCTTATTTTATCTTCAGAAAAAGAGTTTAGTCCTATTCCAGCGATTATTAACATAATATATACAAAAACACCGCTAAGATAGCGGTGTTATTATTTAACCGATTTCCACTCTCACACTAGGCCCCATGCTAGAGGTTAAGTATAAGGACTTTAAATAAATACCTTTTAGGGTTGTTGGTTTAACCTTTTTTAGAGCATCCACAAAAGCTTCAAAATTTTCTTTTAGTTTTTTATCGTCAAAACTAATTTTTCCAATTGCTTGGTGGATATTACTGGTATCATCATTTTTGAAAGCAGCTTTACCTTTTTTGATTTCTTCAATCATTTTTTTAACATCAGCATCTACTGTACCAGTCTTTGGGTTTGGCATCATTCCTTTTGGTCCTAATATCTTGGCGGCAACAGCTAGCTTCGGCATCATTTCTGGAGTGGCCACGGCAATATCAAAGTCTATTTTGCCAGTATCTTTAATTTTTTTAATTTCTTCTTCACCACAGATTAAATCGGCACCTGCGTCTTTGGCTATTTTTTCATCTTTTTCACCGACAAAAGCAGCGACCTTTTTTGTGTTACCAGTACCATGAGGTAAAATAACAGTTGATCTAATTTGTTGGTCAGATTTTTTTGGATCAGTTCCTAAACGTACATGTACTTCGACAGAAGCGTCGAATTTTACAGTACTGGTTTTTTTGACGAGCTCAATAGCTTCGTCTAAGGTGTAGACTTTGTTTTTATCGACCATAGTCTCGAGGTCGGACATTCTTTTTGACATAGAATTGTTTTTTTGTGGTTCTAGCCCCCTGGATGGCAGAGGTCCCACATAAATTAGTATACTATTTATACATTATATTGAAATATTTGTCAAGTGATTACCTATTATAAAAATAAATCCCGACTTAATCGGGATTAGATTTATCTATCATCAGTCCAAATACGAGTACAACCGGGTCTATATTTATTAGTAAATGATCCGGGGCAATCACCATTTAGATCATTACTTGGGTAGCAAATGGAATCACCATCTTTATTGTATAGAATACTAAAACAATCAGCACAGCCATCAGATTGAAAGTAATAGGTCTCGTCACCATAATTACATTTTTCTATAAAAGCCTTTGGGCTATTGGCTGATGAAGAGAGGATAAAGTCTTTTACCACACCCATCCAACTTGGCACGGAAGTGTCTACTGTGGGTGGTAAGTCAGAAAAGGATTCTTCTTCTGGTTTTGGTTTTGTGCTTGGGGTTTTTGAATTTGTCTTGTAATCCGGTGCCACGGTAGTTTTACCACTAACGCATGCACCCTGATGAGATATTATAATTCCTTGTATTTGTGCTAAACAATTGTTAGTATAAGTTAGTTCGTCTTGTCCACATACTGGTTCGTATTCAGTTCCACAGGCAGTAAATATATTAATATCTTCTTTGGGTTTAGTTTGTTTTGGTAAAGCACCTTCTCCTGGTAAACAATTTCCTAGATAAAAATCATTCGCATCACATTCTGTCATGTCAGAAAAACGACAGAAAGATTTTGAATGTTGAGTTTTTTGATCAAAACGAATAATGAGTTCGTGTCCACTATTTTTACAAAAGTTTTCTGCTAAATTTTCTGGTTCTGTTGGTTGTTTTTTTACAACTGGAATAGTAGTCGTGGGAGTTGTTTCACTTGTCTCCATTGTTGCATCTTTGCCACAGCCAGATATGACAAATATTAATGAGAGTAGGAAAAGTGATAGTATTATTTTTTTCATATTAATTATGTTGTTACATCATTTTGTGTTTCACCTGTTGTGTAAGATTTTATATTTTCAACTGTGGTACTTATAATTCTTTTCAATGCGCTGGCACTGTTAAATGCATTGTGTGGTGTAACAATTGTGTTTTCATGTTCTATGATCATTTCATTTATTTGAGTCGTCTTTAGTTGTTCAACAGTAATATTTTTTTCAAGAAGTTTTTCTTGGTGTGCCACTAAGTCTTCTTCTTCCAATACATCTAGCCCAGCTCCAGCTATGTGTCCGTTGTCTAGTCCCCAAAGGAGTGCTTCGGGATCGATTAGTCCACCACGAGCAGTATTTATTATATAGACACCTTTTTTCATTTTCTTGATTTCTTTTTTTGATATCATATGATAGGTCTCTGGAAATAGGGGTACGTGTAAAGATATTATATCTGAAGTTTTTAATAATTTATCCAGTGAGGTGTATGAAAAATTGTGTTCTTTCTCTAGTTGTTTATTTGGGAATTTGTCATAGCCAATGATATTGGAATGAAAGCCCTCCAACATGTCTGCTAGGTGCATGCCAATATGTCCGGTGCCAATTATGCCAATAGTTTTATTTTTAAGATCAATTCCCTCTAGACCATCATAATTGTAAAAACCATTTTTTACTCGCTTTATTGATCTATAAAATTTGCGTGTCATGCTAAGTATGAAAGTCAGTGCATATTGGGCTACTGTGTTTTCTCCATAAGCTGGTACATTGCAAACTGGAATTTTTCTTTTTTTTGCTTCTTTCAAATCAATATGATCATAACCAGTAGATGTTGTTACTATTAATTTTAGTTTCTTTAGAGAGTTGAGTATTTTTTTATCCACCTTTGAATCGACAAAAACACCCAATACTTCCGTGTTGGGATCAATATTTTTTAGCTTTAGATTTTCGTTGTATATTGTTAATTTGTGATTTCTCATTTTACCGCGTAGATATTTTTTCATGGTTGGGGGCACTGTATAGAAGGCACAATTTAGTTTTTTCATAAAATAAAAGCTTCAAAGGCCGTAAAGGCTCTTTAATTAAGTACGCTGTTATTATAGCAAGAAAGTGTATATAAAAAAAGCCCCTTTCGGAGCTTTTTAATATTTGTTTGGTACTACTCTTTTTTCTTGTCACGTCTTAGTACATAGCCATGGGATAAGAATACTATTAGACCAATTATTAATACTGATAAATTGTCTGATATTTTTTGTTGTATTCTAGCTTTCTTCCAATCAATTTGGTCTTGATTTTCCTGCCAAGATTTATAGTCTACTTGCCAGTCAGCCAAGATTTCCACTTCTTCTTCTGTCAATTTGATTGTTGCCAGATCAGTATTTTCGTCAATTCTATTTATGTATGGTTTAGTTGGATAAGATTCATTATATTTATATTCTTGTTCCATGGCAAGTGGAAAGACCCAAGATTCTAGGCTTAGTTTTAATAGTTGGCCAGCTGGAATGGCAATCATCATTAGACCAACAAAAATTGCTAGATACAGATATATACTGCGAATGAGAGTTTTTGTTTTAGACATAGGGTTTAGATTAAAAATTATTATAAATTTATTTTCCAAATGACTAATAATTTTAGTAGGTTTTTATTCTTCGATAAAAGAAGTGGTGAATTCTGATCCTGCTCCGCTGGTATCATTTTTATTATGTGACCATGATATAAAAACAGCATTTTGTTGGTCAGAAATTTTTAAATCGGCTTGCTTTATCCATTTATTCGGTGTATGGTTGTCCCAGTCACCGGTCGAATCTACCACAACAACATATCCTGCTACATCTTTGGTTGATACTCCTTCTGGAATAGGAAATGTGTTACCATACTCAGTACTTTTGCCAGCCATTCTAATTTCAAAATCCTTATCTTTAAAATATTTTAGAATAGAATCTAAGTATGCTTTTGTTCCGCGAATTCCAATTCTTAAATGATTGTTTTTATGAAAATCAAGATAAGTGTCTAATTCTTGGAATATTTTTTTAGTTTCATCAGGATTATTAATAGCAATTCTTTTTTCTGGGGAATCAGTCATATTTTTATATTAAATAATAAAACAGTGATCATCTCATTTATTTTTTTGTAACTTAATTATTATATCATTACTCAACACAAAAAACAATCCCACTTTCGCAGGGTTGTATTTTTTTATATGTATCGTGTATCTTGTTATTCAACTTTCACACCCATCTGTCTAGCAGTACCTGCAATAATCTTCATAGCTGCTTCGATATCATTAGCATTCAAATCTGGCATTTTCTTTTCGGCAATTTCTTTTACTTGAGCTTTGGTAATTTTGCCGGCCTTATCTTTCAATGGATTACCAGCACCTTTTTTGATACCAGCTGCCTTCATTATAAGGGCACTAGCAGGAGCTACTTTGGTAATGAAGTCGAATGTGCGATCTTCATATACATTGATAATAACAGGTACAATTTCACCAGCCTTGTCTTTGGTGGCTGCATTGAACTGAGTACAAAATGCTTGAATATCCAATCCGTGTTGACCAAGAGCTGGTCCAACTGGAGGAGCTGGATTGGCAGCACCACCCTTAATTTGTAGTTTAATTTGTGTTGTTAGTTTTTTAGCCATATAGCATTGATTTCACTGATTTAATAATTGATTTCACTGATTGAAACAGAAGCTTGATTTTAAGAATATTGATCTGTTTAATATCCTTAAAATCAGTTTCAATCAATTTGTATTTGTTAAATATTTTTTGCATTAGTCTACTGATTTTTTGTTTGCCCCACCTCGAATCAGTGGAATCCATTAAAATCAGTGGAATCAATGCTAGGTTTTTTTTACTTGTAATGCGTCTAGTTCTACTGGGGTTTCACGGCCAAACATAGATACAAGTACTTTTACTTTACCACGATCATCATCTACATTACTGACCTTACCCTCAAAGTTTTTAAATGGTCCGTCAATGATTTTAACAGAATCATTTATATCCATATCAATTTTGTGGGTTGGTTCTTCTATCTTCATCCTACCTTGTAAGCTTAACATTTCTTTTACATCAATTGGAGTAGGGGTAGTACCTGATCCAATAAAACCACTTACGTTTGGAGTATTTCTAACTACATACCAAGAATCGTCTGTTACCATCATTTCAACTAGTACATAACCAGGAAAGATTTTTTCTTCGATGGTTTGACGTTTGCCATTTTTTATTTTAATCTTTTTTTCTTTTGGAACCAAAACACCAAAAATCTTGTCCTGCATATCAAAGGATTCAATTCTTTGTTCTAAGTTGCGTTTTACATTTTCCTCGTAACCACTGTAGGTGTGGAGCACATACCAGCGTTTTCCGAGTTCTAGGGTTTGTTTAGCCATACGTGTTTATTTTTTTAAATAATCCAACCTAGTACAATATTAAAAGCGTAATCTAATATACCAAAGAAAATTGCCACACCAATACTCATAGCAATTACAATTATAGTATAAGTGGTGGTTTGCTTTTTATTTGGCCAAATGACTTTTTTCATTTCGCTAAAAGCTCCTTTGAAATAGTCTTTTATTTTTTCTAGTAAGGTCATATTTTATGAATTATCAGGGGACACTTATGCCCCATTTTTTGTATCTAAAAACGGCCTCTGGCCGCATATTTATTTATGTATACATTATAGTATATATTGGGATTTTTGTCAAGACTAGGGGGCGTGGATAAGTCTGACTTGTATTTTATGTTTGTATATCATATAATTGTAGTATAAATTTAATTTTTAAGATAAAAATATGGGATTTAAAAATTTTTTTTCACGAGAAAAAGAAGAGCCAATTGAATTGACCCAAGAAAGGGCCGAGGATATTTTGAGAAGAAATAAAGGTGGTGAAGTAGTTGATATGGCAGAATTGAAAGATGTAATAGATAAGATAGAAAAAGGTGTACTTAAAGAAAATCACGTTACTGCGTTTAGTGCTGGGGTTGAGGGTAGCTATGATCTTACAGGTCGTGGCGATGTTGATGAGACTGGTTTGGAAAAAATTTTAAAAGAGCTAAAACATGTAGAGGGTGGTAGCGATGACGTTAAAGTGGCTGCATAAAATATTGTAGAAATAAATAAAAAACACCGACTTATGTCGGTGTTTTTGATATGTGTTACGTGATATATGTTACGTAAAAATTATATATCCAAATTCGTCACGCTCTTAGCGTGAGTCTGAATAAATTTCTTTCTTGGTGCTACCTCTGCTCCCATAAGAATATCAAATATTTCACTAGCTTTTTCAGCATCTTCGACTGTAACTTGTTTCATCAATCTATTTTCTGGGCTCATAGTGGTCTCCCAGAGCTGATCAGGATTCATCTCACCTAGACCTTTGTATCGTTGGATATTAAGTTTTGGTTTTTTTGCTTCAGTTTTTCTGGTTTTGCCTAGTTTTTCATTTTCATCTTGTTCTTCTTCG
>Ga0307992_1002401_pt1 | contig 10685 bp, 9 predicted proteins | sample EllFjometagen133_FD_203162 | JGI IMG/M metagenome (GOLD analysis project Ga0307992, IMG submission 203162) | Marine microbial communities from Ellis Fjord, Antarctic Ocean - #133 | ecosystem: Environmental > Aquatic > Marine > Unclassified | place: Southern Ocean | collected 2014-10-08
CACTTGAACCGTTATATACCCCACAAGATATAGAATTAATTGATAATGAAAAATACCGCTTAATGGATCAGATGTTTACTCAGGCTGGAGAGCTTGGACAATGGATGATGCGCAACACATCAAGCATACAAATAAATATTGATTTTTCTTCACATGAGGAAGCCGAAAGAATGGCATATATTGCCGATTGTCTTTCACCAATAGCATCAATTTTATTTGCAAATAGCCCTTTTTGGAGGGGAGTTTCTAGTGGAAAAGAAAACCTTCGATATAAGATTTGGAGTAATACTGACAACTCGCGATGTGGGAATTTGTTGGATCATGATATAGTAGAACCCAATGAGCTTGTAATGAAATACGCACAATATGTTCAATCAGTGCCCGCTATATTTATTGAAGATAAAAATAAAAATGTAATTTTCTACAAAAGCACTCTTGGTTCGTGGTTAAATGAATTGTTATATCAAGACAAATTGACCGACAGACATATACAAATAGCGTTGCATCAAATATTTACACACGTACGGTTTAAAGATGTTTTAGAAATACGAGGCTCCGATAGACCGCGGGCAGGTTTTGAGCTAGCTCCCGTCGCATTTTGGATTGGATTGTTGTTTGACGACGAAACTCAAAATAATATATTTAATATTGTAAAAACATGGACGATTCTAGACCGCAAGAAATTAAATTTAAGTGCATATAAATTAGACCTAGAACAAGCCGGACCAGAAAACAAATCTATCGGAGAGTGGATAAATAATATATGTGAATTATCATTGAGAGGGCTTGACAAAAGAAGTATAAAATGTGGTATTGAAGATGAAAAACATTTTCTGAAAGAATATTTAGATATGTTTAAAAATAAGGGTATATTTGCTCTGCGCACACAAAAAGAGTATAATAAAAGTGGCAATACAGTTAAAGAATTTATTTGATAGTGTAACCCCTATTATGAAAATGGGAAAACGCCTGATTGTGTAATAAATAAAAATTAAATAGTTTTTACTCATATCAAACAATTGCTAATATTTATGTTGTGGTTTTCAATGTGAATGCATTAATTTGACTAAAATTTAATAATTATTATAAAATGATTAAAAAAATTGCTCTATTAGGTAGTATAGTTCTAATTACAATTCTCTTTATTTATTGCACTACAGATGAATCAACAATTATTGGTCCTTTTGGGAATGCAGATAAATATCTTTCAGTTGCAAGCTTAACTGTGGACAAACCAAAGTTATACTCAAATGGAGATACAACCATTGTAAGAATTAAAGTATTAGACGTTGGTAATTCTCCAGCAATTGGACTAAGGGTTGGTTTTACTGCACAATTTGGAAGAATTACAGAATCTGATATAACAGATTCTAGTGGGATTGCGTTAGCTATATTTATATCAGATGAAAATGTAGGAGAAAGCATAATTACCGTTGATACCGGTGTAAAAAAATATACCATAACTATTAATGTTATTTATAAACTTAAACATATAGAAATATATTCTGAATTTCCGCGATTGATTGAGGACGGGAATTTTTCTACCAACATTACTGCCGTATTGAAAGATAGCGTTGGCAATCCAATGCCCGGCGAAACAGTAACTTTCATGACCACTCTTGGCGAACTACACCCAGAAGTTGTATTAACTGACAGTCTTGGTATGGCCACAACAGTGCTAATCAGCCCAACAGTAGAAGGCGTTGCTACCATTACTGTGATTTCTAGCATAACAAAATCAATTGATATACAATTTCATAAATATTTACCGTTTTATATTGAGCTTTCTTCGGTTTCATACAGGTTATGGGCAGACGGCGAATCTTCTACCAACATTACTGCCGTATTGAAAGATAGCGTTGGCAATCCAATGCCCGGCATGACCGTAACTTTTACAACCACACTTGGCACGCTATCCCCGGCGATTGTAGTAACCGATAGTCTTGGTATGGCTACAACAGTGCTAATCAGCCCAACAGTAGAGGGCGTTGCAATTGTTATAGCAACATCGTATATAAGTAATTCTGTTGAGGTGGAATTTAATAATTATGCACCAAGCCTTGTTGAGATGTCTACCTCGGAAACAACAATTCTTGCTGATGGTCTATCGGGAGCAACTATTACCGCAATTGCCAAGGATAGTGACAACATACCAATGCCAGGTATAAATATATTATTTAGCACAACACAAGGTGTACTTAGTGACAGTACCAAAAGAACTAACCAAGATGGATCGACAGAAATTAATTTTACGAGCACAGGTAGTATAATTAACTTGGTCGCAACCATAAAAGCTGTTGTCGAAAACGACACTAGCATTGCAGAAGATATAAATATCCAACTAAGAGGAATAACAAGCATTACAAACATCGATTCTTTTAAAATGTCAGACGAGGGTATCTATAATGCCTATATTAGGACAAATTTATTTGAAACCTTAACGGGTGACCACATTAACAACGGCACTGTCGCGTTTTCTTCTACAATTGGAACAATGAACGACGCGCTAGTTGCAATAGACGAGCAAGGCATGGCGCGTTCAGTTTTTAGTGCCGAAGTATTACCTATCAATCAATATAGTATTGGCATTGAGAGTAAGCTTTCGTCAGCAGTGGAAGTTTTCTCTTCTTCAGAAGGGTTTGAAATACCAGGAGCAGAAATGCTTGTAAGTACTATTGATGATGAAATAATGGGAGACGGTGTAGGATATGCACTTGTTAAGGCGACACTTAGAGAGATAACCGGCAAAGCAATACCAGGAACGCGCGTGAACTGGGAAACAACGTTGGGCACAATTAAGCGACATTCTCAGACAAACACAACGGGCCATGCAATTGATACTTTAACGATTGAAGCCGGAGTTGGTCAGGTTACAACTGTAACAATAAGAGCCAATTACGGCGAATATATTTCAGCAAATGATATCCTTACAATTATTCCCCCCGCTACATCCAACCGTATAATTATAGGTGCCGAACCAGACATAACAGAGGGCCCTTGCATTACTTTTGATTCACTTTATACTTGCGTGTATGGTATTGATGATGCCGGCAGGATAGTTTATGGAACGGGGAGTTATTCACCAACTTTTGGGTGGCCAATATATTGTGGAATCGATGGAGATACTTGGTGTTATCGGATTTGTGGTCAAGACGTAGTTCAAGCAGGAGCTTATGGTACTAGGGATATCGCCGTAACCGCCATATTCAAAGATGAGTATAACAATCCCATTTATAATCAAACGCTTCGTTTCTGGTTAACACCCGCAGACGCCCTAGCTACAATTTGTGAGCAGGATATCGTACCTAATTCCTTAGGTTACGCCAGGGTAACCCTGACATATCCAATTCAAAACGGTGGCCAAATAGTTCGCATTTGGGCGGAAGCTCCGGATGGTACAAAAGGAAGCATTGATGTGGTATTGCCGGCAGTTATTGGAGAATAGGAAAATGACAAGAACAATCATAAAGGCAATATTTAGTACATTATTAATTATTAGCTGTTTGTTTGCTCAACGTGAAACAGTTGGAGTTAAATTCAATCAGAATGCTCGACATCTTGATTCATTTAGAACAAGATCAAATATTTGGTCAATGAGTTATCGCAACGAATTACCTTCGGGGACAAGGGTTGCGCTATCTTTAGGGTTGGATAATTTTAAGTTCTTTGAAAATGACTCAATAAATGACCCAATGTTGAAAAGCTCAAATCAAGTATTTCTACAATTGGAAGGATTGCAAAAGATATATTTTATGTATTTCAAAGGAGCAATTCAATTTTATTCGGTTAAGGGAGCAGCTTCAGAAGTAACAAGTGGATATAGCGAGGTTTTACATTACAATACTTATAGAATTTTTGAATTTCCGCTAGGTGCGGGGTTCACATTTCCAATTGATGATTTAGATTTTAGTATCGGATTAAGCGAAGTATATTTTTATGGAACCAATGAAAAAGAAATAATAGTTAATAATAGTGGAAATGAAACAAGCCTTGGTTTATCGCCAAAGAGGATTTTTAAATCACGTATGGGGTTAGGAATTGAAGCAACGGCTTTATATCATTTTAATGATAATTTTGATATTGAATTAAATTTTATAAAATACGAGAAAGAAGATTTTACCGTTAGGTTTTCAATTTGGGGACCATTAAAACGAATGCTATATATAAACTAGCAAAAAAGCCCCGTATCGGGGCTTTTTTTATATTTATTTTATACAAAACATATAGAATAACAAGACCCAAAGGTCATAAATTTTATTATAATTAAACCCTATTTAAATTTCATTTTGGAGTATGTTAATGTCTTCTTTAAAAACTGAGTTATATCCTGAAGCAGCTACGCACCACAGCAAAACAAGCGGAGCATATCTTAAGGCAAAAAGAGCGATTATAAATGAGTGGATAAGCGGTCTTACCGGAGCATTTCTTGCTATGTTTATTTGTGGTCATCTGATCTTGGAAAGTAGTATCCTACTGGGGAAAGACGCCTATCAGTGGACCGTACATTTATTAGAAGTAACAATTCCTATTGCTAAACCGATTGTCATTATAATAACAATTATCTTTTTTATCCATTTTGTATGGGCGAGTAGAAAAATACCCGGAAAACTAGAAGAGCGCAAGAAGATGATGGAGTTAGGAAAAAAGATAAAAGGTTCTAAAAAATTGTGGAATCAAGATAAAAATTTAGAAACAAGTTTAGCTCGACATTTTGAAACATCGCTATGGATTTGGCAGGTTCGTACCGGAATGATTGTTTTAGCTACGGGTGCGTTCCACCTATTTTTGATTGTGTGGAATATTTTTACGGATATGGGCATTTTTGGACAAGAGCCGGGACTGTCTGCAGAAATTGCTACATCGCGGGTAGAGAGCGGATTGTGGATATTGTATGCAGTATTAATGTTTGCAGTGGTTGCCCATATGGCGATAGGCGTGTATCGGTTATTAGTGAAATGGTTCGCTGACACTTGGTTCGTTCGAAAGTATTCGAGAATTATTTTCTACTTTCTATTTTGGTTCTATATAGTCTTGGGTATCGCAACAACTGTAGGCTTAGCAGGTCCTTGGGAGGGAATATTATCATGAAAGTTATAACAAGCGATGTATTGGTAATTGGCGCCGGACTGGCTGGCGAAAGAGCTGCAATAGCGTGTGCAAAAGAAGAACAAGATGTAATTATATTATCACTAGTGCCGCCAAGGCGAAGTCATTCCTCAGCCGCTCAAGGTGGTATGCAAGCATCTTTAGGCAATTCGATTAAAGGAAAAGGAGACAATCCAACTATTCATTGGTTAGATACCGTAAAAGGCTCTGATTGGGGAGCAGATCAAGAAGTAGCACGCATTTTTGCAGACAATGCACCAATCGCAATGCGGGAAATGGCACACTTTGGTGTTCCCTGGAATCGCGTTGAGGCGGGACCGCGCGAAGTTTTTATTAAAGGCAAGAAAGCAACTATTGTAGAAGAAAAAGAGAAAGAAGGGCTTATTACGGCTCGCGCTTTTGGTGGAACTGCAAAATGGCGTACCTGCTATACTTCTGATGGAACCGGACATACGGTTTTGTATACAGTGGATAATATGGTTGTACAACTAGGAATTCCGGTGCACGACCGAATGGAGGCATTGCAGTTAATACACGCCGATGGGCGTTGTTATGGAGCAGTTGTCCGCTCATTGCGTGATGGTGAAATAATAACGTATTTAGCAAAATCTACTATTATTGCTACAGGTGGTTATGGACGTATTTATAGGGAATCTACTAATGCTGTTATTAATGAAGGAACAGGTTCTTGGCTTGCATTACAAACGGGAATAGTTCCACTGGCGAATATGGAAGCTGTTCAATTTCACCCAACAGGTATAGTTCCTACAGATATTTTAGTAACGGAAGGTTGTCGTGGAGATGGTGGAATCTTATTAGATGTTGATGGATATCGATTTATGCCGGATTATGAACCGGATAAACAGGAATTAGCTTCACGAGATGTTGTCTCTCGTAGAATGAAAGAGCACATGTTAAAAGGAAAAGGCGTTCAGTCTCCTTATGGAGAACATTTATGGATGGACTTGCGACACCTTGGAGAGGAGCATCTTACCACGAAACTTCGTGAAGTGCATGATATTTGTATGTATTTTGTAGGGGTAAATCCAATAACAGATTTAATTCCCGTGCGCCCAACCCAACATTACTCAATGGGCGGTATTCGTGTTAATAAAGACGGACACGCATATAATTTAGAAGGACTTTTTGCGATTGGCGAAGTTGCCAATTGGGATTTGCATGGATTTAATAGACTTGGTGGAAATTCATTAGCTGAAACAGTTGTGGGAGGCATGGTTATTGGTAAAAAAGTTGCTGAATACACTAAAGGAGCTACTTTAGTAGCAGATAAAACATTAGCGGAGAAGTTTGCTAAAATAGAACAAGATAAGATGGCAAAAATGTTGAACAATGCCAACGGAGAAAATGTCTATAAATTGCGCGATGAAATATCTGCCATATTAATCAAAGATGTACATATTTTTAGAACTGGGGAAGGACTAGCAAGAGCCACGGAAGGGTTGTTGGACATTATTAAACGAACAAAAAATATTAAAGTACATTCTAAAGCACCCGGAATGAATCCTGAATTGTCTAGTGCATTGCGGATTGAGGGAATGGCAAAACAAGCATATATAATTGCAAAAGGAGCATTGGACAGAACCGAATCGCGTGGAGCACATAGCCGTGAGGATTATCCTAAACGAGATGATGATAAATGGCTAAATCGCACGTTAGCGCGATGGCCCGAGCCGGATGGCGAACCTGTTTTTACTTATGAGCCTGTTGGGTTATTAGATTTGCCACCGGGGTACAGAGGATATGGAGACGATCTTCGGGTAGACATGAAAATTTCAATTGAGGAATATAATAAGAAAATATCGAGCGAACAGAAGGAACATGGTAGAATAGAAACTACAGAACCGATAGGGACTAAACTGCCAAAAGAAATGTGGAAAAGTGAAGTTAAGGAGACGAAATAATGGAACGGACATTAAAATTCAAAATATTTAGGTATAATCCAAATGTTGAAAATGACAAACCGCACATTGAGACTTTTGAACTGAATGAGACTCCACGCCTAAACATTTTTACTGCATTGAACCGTATTCGTGAAGAACAAGCTCCAGACTTAATGTTTGACTTTGTTTGTCGTGCAGGAATTTGTGGATCATGTGCAATGATGATTAATGGAAGGCCTACGTTAGCTTGCCGTACTCTCACATCAGATTTGCCGGAAAATATTGAGTTATATCCTCTGCCATTCTTTAAAATGTTAGGAGATTTATCTGTTGATACCGGCATATGGTTCCGAGGAATTTCTGAGCAATTAGAATCGTGGATTCATACACAGAAGGAATTTGATCCGGAAACAGAAGAAGAACGCATGGATAACGCACTTGCCAATAAGATATATGAATCTGAAAGATGCATAGAATGTGGATGTTGTATAGCAGGATGTGCCACCGCACAGGTTTACCCGAATTTTTTAGGAGCTGCAGGACTAAATAGAATAGGGCGATTTATTATGGATCCACGCGATCAGCGCACTGATCAAGAATGGTTTGAACTTGTTTCAACTGATGAAGGAGTATTTGGATGTATTGGTATGATGGCTTGTGATGATGTATGTCCAAAAGAATTGCCGCTATTAGAGATATTTTCCTACATTAGAAGAAAAATGAGCATGGTACCACTAAAAAGATAAAACACTAAATAGATAGCCGATATAAAAAACCCCCATTGTTGTTGGGGGTTTTTATATTTATTGGTTATGTTATAATCAGTTCTTCAAAGTAAAGTGAACCGGTATCGAAATCCAAACACCAACGGGACGATCCCGTTGTTTAGCTGGTTTAAATCGCGTTCTTCTAATTGCTTCAGTAGCGGCTTCGTCTAAACCAGTATTGGGAACACCCTTAAGGACAATTGTTTCTTCAACAATGCCCTTAGCATTTATAAAAGCTTGAACGATTACAGTTCCTTCAATTCCCGCTTCTTGTGCTATTTCAGGATACACAGGATTAATTGGCGATTTAGCAACCGGCGGATCATCGTAAGGAATGAACTTTACTCGCGGACCTGTATTCGTAGGTGGCGGAGGTGCATCACCCCATGCCTCAAAATCCTCAAGCTCGGTTTCAGCAATAGTAATGTCCTCATCAAGATCTTCGCTCTCCGACTCAATAGGCACTGATGGCCTCGATGGCGGAGGTGGACTATCGGCTTGCCGCGTTTGAGGAATGTCTATTTGTTCAATTACAATTTCCTGTTGTTGAAGAAATCCTTGTTCTGCAATAAAACGAGGGAAAATCAAGAAAGCTGCTATAAGAATGATAACACCCATAAGGCCCATTATTCGAACTGTAAATGGATAACGATTTTTTAGTATGTGATTGTGCTCAATCATAATTAATCCACTGCTTGTAAGGTTGCATAATTTAAAGCAAGTGCATCAGCTTTACGCAATTCGTTATGTATACCTGATATTAGCTTCATGCGAGATTGCTCATCTGCCTTAAGAGAAACTACAAGCTGCGGGTCTGCCGCGCGTCGCTCATACATAATATGGCGTATATCCTCTGTCTTGTACAGTTTATCTTCTATAGAGACCAAACCCTCTTTAGAAACCCAAATATGTGAAGTATGGTTTTTAGATGACAGCTTTTCAATCCGTACAGCCTTTGGCAGATTAACAGGTAAGCCGCTGAACTCCCTCAGCACAGTAGTAACCATGAAGAAAATTAACAACATAAATATGATATCCGGCATTGAAGCCGTTGGAATATCACTTGATAGCCTAGTTCTTTTCTCAAACTTCATAATTGAGTCTCCGCAATTGAAATACGGGTAGCGTTTGCCATTTTCAGTTGATCTATAACAGCTATATAGTCTTTGTATTTAGTCTTTTCGTGAGATTTAACTGAAATAATCAATTTATTATTCGCCTGTATCTTTTGTCGAATAACACGATTAATGTCACTGATTTTAGTTGGTTCGTCTCCGAGCAATACTTGCCCTGTTGAATTAATCAAACAGTTCAAGATATTCTTAGAGCTTACTTCAACCTGCTCACCCTCTGCTGGCAAAACAATTCCCAAGCCCTTATCCATATCAATTGTTGTGGTGACCAGGAAAAAGATTAACAACAGGAAGGCAATATCCGCCATTGAAGCGGTCGGGATTTCCCCGCCCTTAAACCTGCGTTTTTTCTTTGCCATAATACGCTACTTAGCTTTTTTACCGATCTCCATTTCATAGAGATGATCAACTAATTGCATGGAATTTTCTTCCATGTCTAATACTAAACGATCAATTCTCGAAACAAAGAAATTTTGTAATAATTGTATAATGATAGCAACAATTAATCCAAATGCAGTAGTCAGCAACGCTTGAGAGATACCACCTGCAACAACTGCCGGTGAAATGTTGTTGGCTGCTTCGATTGAATCGAAAGCCGAAATCATACCCGCTACCGTTCCGGTAAATCCTAACATTGGCGCAACTGTAACAACAAGGTTCAACCAAATCATGTTCTTTTCTAAGAAAGACATTTCAACGGTACCTGCGTTTTGAATTGCTTTTTCAACCTCGTCTAAGCCACGATGACTTCGTGACAGACCGGCATGGAAAACCTCTGCTACAGGGCCACGAGTTTTGTTACAAAGCTCTAGAGCATCATCAACTCCACCTGAGTTCAAAGTGTCTTTAACTTCAGCAAAGAATTTTTTTGAATTAATTGATGACATCATTAAAGAATAGAATCTTTCAAGAGCAAACATAAGTCCAAAGATAAGTAATATTAAAATTGGCCACATGAAAGCGCCACCATCTACAAAGTATTCAACCATTTATTCCTCCAGTATTAATAGAAATTGTCTGAAAAGTTATTAAAATTAATAAAAATTTGTCAATGAATCTAATTAATATTTTGTTAATTCCACAGTTTCTTTAAAACTATTGATGGCCGCAACAACCTGATTGTCCGTTGGGAGTATTATTTTGTAGTATTCATCACGCCCCCAAAGCGATGCTGCTATCTGCGCCTTAATGCGAGTTTTTAAATATGCACCATCTTTAGCAAATTTGGAATTATCATATTCTATATCTTGAGATGTAACAAAAGACAAAAAGTCTTCATATAGTTTGTCAGTAAAAACCCAAGATTTATTAAACTGCTCAAACGAATTAAAATCATTTTTGATAGACTGTGAATATTGTGAAGCCCAATTAAAAACAGGTCTGCTTGGATTGGTAATAAACAATTGAGTTTCAGCAGTAATTTCAGGCTTCCAGGAAGATAACACATCGGGAGTGATTCCTCCACCTCCATAAACTACACGCCCACTTCTTGTATAATGTTCAGGTCTAAGTTTCTTCATAGAATCGATTACAGTCTCGCGATCGTCTATAAAGATATCGCTGTAATAGTCATAATCATTGCCATTTTCAAATTCTCTTTGAATTAGTCTACCGCTTGGTGTAAAATATTGGGCAATAGTAATTCTTATTGCAGAACCATCATTTAGTGGAATTTGTCTTTGTACGAGGCCTTTTCCAAAAGTTGTTTCTCCAACAATTATTCCGCGATCTAAGTCTTGAACTGCGCCCGCAACGATCTCACTTGCACTCGCCGATCC
>Ga0307992_1002402_pt1 | contig 10680 bp, 24 predicted proteins | sample EllFjometagen133_FD_203162 | JGI IMG/M metagenome (GOLD analysis project Ga0307992, IMG submission 203162) | Marine microbial communities from Ellis Fjord, Antarctic Ocean - #133 | ecosystem: Environmental > Aquatic > Marine > Unclassified | place: Southern Ocean | collected 2014-10-08
TCCTGGATAGAATAAGCAGAACCATAGACGGAAGTGCTTCAATAATTATTTGTAACAACTGTGGGTTTGCGGGCTCGATAGATCAATTTCCAAGTTGAGGGAGAAATAACTCATGAGTGATAATAATCTGCAACAAGGTAGCATTATAGTGAGGTCATGTAATACCTGTATCCATCAGTATGTTTGTGGTGCATTTATTAACGTATCCAAAATGATCACGAATAATGTACAATTTGATGTGAGGGTTATAGCACTAAATGCCGTTTACGAAACCTTAGCAAAAAATTGTAAAGAGTACAAAAGAGGATAAAAATGGACAAAAGAATAGAACTTTATTGGGTCGAGAAATACCCGGATATGTTTCAAGGATATCACCTAACGAAATTTCAATCAACGATGGCCCGAGGATTTACCTGCGGCAATGGTTGGTTTTATATTCTGGATGGCCTGTGGAAACAGTTTAGTAAGTTTGAAAATCTAATGGTAGGTCAGGTAAAAGAAAAATTTGGTGGATTAAGGGTTTATACAAATTTGCCATATGCAGGAGAGAAACGTAACCAACTCGTAAATGCTGCAATAACACTATCATTTGAAACTTGTGAAATGTGTGGTGCCGCAGGTGAAAGAAGATCTGGTGATTGGTTATTCACTTTATGTGATAGTTGTCACGGATCTAAAGATTTATGGGCTATCTCTGAAGAAACTGGTATCAAAATAGTTAAGGAGTTAGGTCTTAGAACGACCTGTAAATCTGACAAAGACCATATTTTAGACCGTTTCCGCAAAAGTTGTCTGTGTTGTGGTGCAAAGAGAGTGGAAGGAAAATGGGAGGTGTAAATAATGAAAAGGTATAAGTTGGTATTTACCACTCAACGTAAATATTTTGAAGTGAAGTGGTTTTTAGCAGCATCTTTACTTTGGAAATTATTACCAACTGCAAATTTTCTTCTTGATACGAAAAAGAAACTTGTATTGAGAAAGAGAGTAGAAGAAGAGGGGTTTAATATTTGGGGGATATAGATTATGCCAGGAATCAAAGAAACTGTTAAAAGAGCTTTCGACGTTAAGATATTAGACAAATGGGTCAAGAAAGGTCTATGGTGGGATAAATATTATTTTAGCATAGAATTTCTGGGCGACGTAACGCCGAAATTTCAAGATATTGCTGCCGAAAGTCGTGCTAATTGGTCAGCTTTCAAAATCGGGGATACTGTAACCCTTTATATGTGGCAAGCTTCAAATGGGTTGTGGTATCCGTTGTAGGGAGAACCATTATGCAATTTTCCTTTAAGAAGTATAAACACACGGAGTCTTCACCAATGGTGATAAATATATTTCCAATGTTGATGTTACAAAAAGATCCCAAAGGTCCAAAAACAGCAAAAAGGCCAAAGCCACCCCTACTTATATTTCTGGGATGGCTCAACTTGGAGTTAAAAATTGAGGTGTAATGATAAAACATAAAATAATGTGGAATTCAATAGTAGGATGGACAATCCTGTTTTACTTGTCTTTACTCTGTTTTAGTGTTATGGTATTTACACTAAGGATTCAAGGTGAATTAGCAGCTGCTGTTATTTTATTCCCATGGTGTCCTTATGCAGTTGGCACAATATCTGTATTAACGGGACTGATGGGTTGGTTCTTTCTCTGGGAAAGTTGGGTGATGTTTTTTGAGCAACCTTTCTATATCAGTAGACACATGATAAAACATGACGGGAAAAGCGTCTTTGAGAATGCTGTTTGTTATATTATTGGTAACAGTGTTTTCACTTTTACAGACGTAGATTTTATTGAAGCTGATGAAGAATTCAATATAAATAAAATGCCTGTTATAGTACATCATAAAATAAATAAAAAGATTCTAAGAGCATATCCATTTTATGATGCTGCAAGAGATTATAAATTCATTCGTTATTTAAAGGATGAAAAGAAAAAACACGTATAAATTACAATGGTCGGTAATTCAGTCAGGTAGAATATATTCCTTTTAAGAATAAGGCCGTGGGTTCGAATCCCACCCGACCAAAAGTAGGAGAAAAATATGATAACATATGGAAAATTCGATAAGTATGCAGTATGTAAGTGTGGCTGGAAAGGTCAATGTCATTTTGGAAAGTTAATACATCTCATGTACGACGGACAACATATAGAAGTATGTCCACTATGCGGTGCTTCAAAAGAAACTATGAAAATGGAAACTCTTAGGCCTAAATATATTAAGAAAGCCTGGTGGAGGCCTAGACAATTTGTTTGTTATGAAACGCAAAAAGTATAGGAGGAATCGTTATGTCGCTAGTTAAAACAAAAGTGTCAGTCGAAGCTGTGAAAGATGGTAAAGAAACCGACGTATACACTTGCACATGGGATGGTGATCTTGGAGATTGGATGGATATTGGTGGAGAAGTCGGGGGCGTTGTCGGTGACCATGATAAAGTAGTGGTAACTCTCAGTAGAATAAATAAGAAAAAGAGAGTAAAAATCATGATAGAACCAAAAGACATTGACGGTAAGAAGATAAAAGAAATTATGGAAGAAGACACGAATGTCCTTGACAAACTAAATGATGGTTGGGACGATGATATAATAAGGCGAAGTATCAAAGCAGGAACGGTAGGCGACATTGATATTCTTTACACAGAATGCCATGTCTTTATCTTTGACAAAAGGAAACTTCGAGATGTATTTTATGTCTATGAACTACAGGACATTTCTCTTAATGCAAAACGTGGTCTTATAACTACTGTGGGACATGAAACAACGCACCAGTATTGGCTCGACAATGGGGAATACCACATGGGTCACACAAGGTAAAAAGGAGATAACCATGGACACAGTATCGTGCAAACACTGCGTATGTAAGAATGTGTGCACAATTTTAAAAGATCTCGAAAAGTTAATTTCAAATGCACGAAGTCCACACCTTATTATTTCTGGTGTTGGAGACAATGGAGAAACAAGAAACAAATTATGCAAAATCCTGTCAGACAATTGCACAGAGTTTGTCTATGACAAAAGGGCAAAATGCGATTTGTTTAAACAGGATACTGCGTCTAAGGAAAAAAGTGAGATATGGAAGAAAACTGTGACATGAAAGATAAAATAGGGGAAGCAAGAAAGGAAGTTATAAAAACCAAGACACAATACAAAAAAGCGTGTGGTAAATTAATTGATCTTCGAGAGAAAAACGGAAATAGACATGTAGAACTATCTGGTATGGGATTTGGTAGTAATGAGGTACATATCATAGACCCAACGAATAAAGATCGTAGATACAGCATAACGTACTGCGGTATATCTTTTTGTTGTTCTACTCTAACACCAAGAGACTCAACCTGTAAGGTATGTTCCGAAGCAGACAGAAAAAGGGAAAGGAGTAAAACATGTACCACTTAGGATGGATAGATCATGACGGTTCTTACATTGAAGAATATAAAAACCGTCTCGAACTAGCTAAGAAGTTAATAGAAATCGCACGTAAGGAAGAGGATAGCTGTTACGGCACTCATGTTATATTAGCAACACACGGTAGAGCAATAAACTATCGTTACATAGTTGATGAAAAAAACTCCATGGAAAAAATTATGCTCGACGGTGACATAATAATCAGCAATAAGTTACCAGATTTGAAAGACAGGGTAAACGTATATTGTCCAGTGTGTGGTGAGGACGCTGGATATGAAGATGATATCGAAGCCAAAATTGACGATAAGGATATGTCATTGACCCATTTTATATGTTCTGAATGTGGTAAGGAATTTTATTTATGAAATACGTGAGATTGACAATCTTAGTAATATACCTTACTATATTCGTATCAGCAGGTGCTCATGCTTATCAGAATAGAGCAGAAATTCGCACTTGGTATAAAGAACAAGTGAGGATGGTCAAACGAGATTGCCAACTCAGGGTGCTTAAGGAGCAGTTCCTTAGATTACAACAAAAGTATGGTCCAGAAGGTGCTATAGAAGCATAAATAAGGAGAAAATAAATGAAACTGACAGAAGGGAATACCATGGGGAGTATGTGCCCTAATAGAATAGTAGGAGGAAAAAGACCCATAAAGCCCCCACCATCACTTATGAAAAAGCATGCTTCCAAAAAAGAGATGAAATCTTATAGGAAAAGAGCCGAAACAGCCTTAAAAACTTTTATAGAGTTTCTATCTCATAAGGACAAGATAAAAACAGCTGAAGACTTGGTTTCAGGATTGCTTTATACCCATATTTCCGGAATACCGGGTTGTACTTACGAATGTATATTATGGACAGGACTTAGCAAAAGATCTGCTGAAATGATTGGTGAACCTTATGATTATGACGCCCAGATCAACGTCCAGATGGGCCCAGCAGAGAAAAATGGTGTTTATGTGCTCATAGCAAAACACAAACCAGGTGAACTATTATCAGATCTTGGTAGTTGGAAATTTGAAAATTAAACACGGCTCCGTGTCCGAGTCTGGCTAGGTGGCGGTCTGCAAAACCGTGTACACTGGTTCGAATCCAGTGGGAGCCTCAAAGAGAAAACATTATGCTAACGAAAACAAAAAAAGAAAAACTTGAAGAGTTAATTTATACTTACGCATCTAACAGATCCCAAATGGGTTCTATAGATACGATGGATCATGACGACTCGTTGTACCTTAAATATGAAAAGAGAACACTTTTAACAGAAAAAGAATTATTCGATTATATAAACGATTTATAACTTGAACAAGGGGAAAACTGATGTTTATGGTAGAAAGAAAGGGACCCAAAGGGCCACCACCGATGCCAAAAGAAGAACAGAGTTATTTTCTTTTTGGGCTGCGGGCATTGGTATGTTAATAGGATGGGGTTTCTTCATGGGAATCGGCATACATTTATGTAACATAACATTTGGTTGGTAATAGTATATAAGGAGAAGAGGATAAATGAGAATAATATCCAAAAAACATGACTATTATGATAAAGTAATGATATATGGAGCTGATGCCACTGTAATTTTCAACAGAAAGTTGGTTGAGTATCATAAAGCTGATGATTTTAACCCTGATATCGAAAAGCATTTCAGGGAAACTTTCGGGCTATTGCGCGGGAAAAGATTAGATTTAGAAGCATTTGCAGTCATTTTCTGCGGGATGATCCACAAAGGAATAAGAATCGAAACAGAAGAAAGAAATGGTTTTGGTTGGGTAAAAGGGTATAATAAGACATATTGCTTTAATGCCAAGGAAACTATAAAATTTTTGGAGAACAACAAGATTGACGTAGAAAAGGACTTCGAAAAAAGAACTTATACTAATGGAAAGTTTGTAAAAGCACCAGTTAAGCGAAGAATAGAGATGTTCTTTGAAGATAGTGGTTCTGATAAGTTTATGAATCTGATGATAGAGAAAAGGTGTTCGATACTATTAGTAGAGAGAACTGATTATTACGGCGATTCTCTGAAGGTCACAGAAAACCCCGTACTTAAAAAGGTTGATTTCTTCAGGGTGGTTGATCCATACACAGCTTATCAACAATTGTCTATGTTTGTTGGGGGTATATTACCAAAGAAGGAAAATCCCATCATCAAGATTTCTGACAAAGACATGATTATTAAGAAAGGGTTTGATAAGTGGAGTTTTAGGAAAATGAAAGGAGATTAAAAAGTGTACGCACTTAAAGGAATAATAGGTCTAAAAGTTTCAGCGATAAAAGGATACCGATCAGATTTAAGAACGTCGATTAAAAATGTGATTCCCGAATATATACTATTCGATGATCGCAAGACATATATAAAATTCGAAGATCAGGACTATTATACGTATCACGACTGTGATGGTTGGGCAAAATGTATTGAAGTTGAAATTAACGAAGAAAAATGGCATGAAATAATGATAGACGATGAACGCTATCCTCATGCAACCAAGGATTTATCTCATTAAATAGGAAAAAATAATGTCTTATAAATCAATATTGAAATCCTTGCTTCTCTGCTAAAAGTGGTGCAGCTGTAACAGAACCATATATGTATTATATCTGTTAAGATTAAATAACTTTTCGCCCCCGTAGCTCAGCGAACAGAGCAACGGACTTCTAATCCGTAGGCCGCTGGTTTGATCCCAGCCGGGGGTGCCAACAAAAAGGGAGGACAAAAATGTCTAGAAAATCGAAGTACGAGGATTTGATAAAGAAAATCAAAGAGGACAATCCGATCGACCAGTGGAATGTTAAAATAAAAACAGCTATAGCGGAAGAAGTAAAGAAAAAGCCTGTAGATAACAGTCTTACTGATCCAATGGGAATAGACGGGGAGAAAGTCTTGTCATACGCTTCTATTGATGTGGTACGTGAGGAAGCAGCAAAGATCATAAAAGCGGGCAAAAGTGAAACTATTTTGGTTTCTCAATTCGTAAGACCTGGTAAAAGAAAACTTTCAAAAGTGATAACAGACACTGAAAACGGCAAAGTATACAAAAAGTTCAGGCTTAGCCCACCAATAGGTGCTTTGGTGGCATTTGTGCATGACCATAAATTACTTGTGGGCTGGTCAAAATACAACGCCGGTAAGGAAGTTTTACCATTCAGTAAAAAAGTTGCGGTTGAAACTGCAGTTATGCGCGCGTTGATAGATAAAATTCATCCCCATGGGGCGAATGATTATATAACTGCTGAAGACAAATACATTCCCAAAGCTGTATCGAAAGAAATGTCTGAATTCACCAAACGAATTCAACGGTATTTTAAGCGTGAAGCTAACAATGTTGGGAAATTTATCGGAACTGCGTGATCATGGTCGAAAAATAAATTTTTAGCTTAAAAATAAGTTAGGATAAGAAAATAATGCTAAGGAATATTATAGTAGCCGGTGATACACATGGATATTGGCGATATTTAAACGAGCTTATCAATAGGAAACATCCAGATATAATTTTACAGTGTGGTGACTTTGGTTGGTGGCCTAAATTTCACAACACTACTGCCATCAATACCGGAGAATATGAGGAACTGGATGGTGAAATAATAGGAGACCCATGGGGCAGAACTTTGCCCATAAAAAGACGTAAAAAATGGAATCAGTTCGGTATTAAAACCAAAGACACGAAAGTATACTGGTGTGATGGAAACCACGAGGATCATTGGGATTTAAAGGAAAAAAATAAAAAAGACGCCCCCCTAGAAATAATGCCTAACATTTTCTACATGAAAAGAGGAAGTGTATTGGAACTTCCAGACAAACGAAAAGTGCTATTCATGGGGGGCGCCGACTCAATTGACAAAGCCGGCAGAATACCTGGCGAGGACTGGTTTCCTGAAGAACTAATAAACCAAAAAGATTTATACAACCTCCCTGAAACAGACATTGATATAGTAATATCGCATACGTGCCCATTAGAATTTCACGAAGGTATACTATCAATGAAAAGAAGAAGGTGGGGCTGGAGTTTGCAAGAAAAGATAAAGGACCCATCAGCACACGGATTGTCCTATATATTAAATAAGTACAAACCAAAATTGTGGTATTTTGGCCATTTTCACGATCATGTTGTAGGTTATTACAAAGACATTGAGTGGCACTGTTTAAATATGGCCCCTGATGACAAATGGTGGATTAATTTGCGGAGGTAGTAAAACAAATGACAAAGAAGAGTTTAGAAAAAACAAGGAGAAAATTTAGTAAGCCCCAAAGGGTCATAAAATTAAATTTTGGTAATCATGGTAACTGTTCATATCTTAGACAGGAATATGAATCAAACACCATTGGTTATGGTATATGCTCCAATGTTAAAAAAGAAGGTACCCTTCTCGATGGAATAAAACTAATGAGCCCTATTACCACTTGTAGAGAGACCTTATCAAGCCAAGTAATTAGGATGGTTAAATGCGGACCAAATTACAATATTCCAAATCTACCCAAAAATAGAACCTGTGTCTTGGTAACTATGAACACTGGACCGAAGGGTGTAAAAGGCTTAGCACCTTCAACTAGTATCACAAGTCTAAATGACAAAAAATACCCATATGAAGAGTGGATGTTAAAATCGTGTAAAGCTGGTTGTAATTTGATAAACCACTTTGAAAAACAAAACAAGTGGCTAAGAACAAAGTTTTACGAAGTCGAACATAATTTGAAAACAGGGCGTTATATGATGTATTGCTTCATAGGCCCGAAGTGGTGGTTACACTCACCTCAAAGTTTTTCTCTATTCAATCTTTTAATAAGGGTAGGAAGATACGATAAAATACAAGAGTTAAAAAAAAACGATAGCCGCCAAACAATCATAAAAGCCATAAATAAACTCTGTAAGGGACGAAAGACACACTCTTTTGACGCTGTTAAAATCGGGCATCCAACAATATGGATTAGATTCATCGACAATTATAAAACAATTTACAAGGATAGAAAAACCTTAGAGTCTAACTGGAATTCTAGTATCTGCTCGTATGATGGCATCCAAAAACTAGTGTTAAAAAACTGCGGTGACGAAGAGATACAAAAAAGATTCAATACGTTGTAGAAAGGAATATGGACTATGCCGAAGAAGAAACCATCTAAAACACCTATGTTTAAAGTATCCAAATATCTTATAAATTGTTATAGTTGTAATAAGAATGGTAGGACACCCATCATTATAAAATTCAATGCTGAAATAGCTGATTTGGGCGTAGGTATTTGTAATACTTATTTAAACTGTGAAGGTTGTGGAAGGAAAGTCTATGCACTTATAGATACATGGTGGGGAGGTACATTTGGAGACAAAGACACAATTTTTGAAAATACCACCAAGAAAGAAAAAATAAATATTTCAGAGCTTCCAGACTATACCAAAGTCTTATCAGAACAATACACTGTAAAACTTTCTGGTGAAGTGTTAAAGGACAAAAAAACCTTGAAGATAAAACCTCAAAACTAAAAAAATCAAAGAATTCTTAGAGGAAGATAAGGCCTCAAAAATAGTAAAAGTCAAAGAACTCTTAAAACAAAATACTGGGGGGGGAAGTAAAGAAAAATGGAAGAGGAAAAAAATGATGCTGAAATATCAGTATCGTATAACAAAAGTGGCTATTCTGCTGTTAGTAATAAAGTCAATACTACTTTGGTCAACGTGATTAATACCCTATGTGCATCAGCCAGTAAACAAGGTAAAACCATAAAAAAAGCCAAAATAACCATGAGGGCCAAAGCCACCGTTTTAACTGGAAGCAAAATTTTAACTGAAAACAAAAGCTTATAATAGGAGGAGGCAAAGAAATGGAAAAAAAAGAGATTCAGGCAATTGTTAGTGATGTCAAAAGCTCGCTATCACGACAATTTTGGCCTTTAGCGATAAAAACCCGCATTAAAATGGCAAAAGGTAAAGTAGCAAAACCAGAGCCGGAAAATTTGGAGATAGACGATTACATTAGAGCTATCGCTGACAGGATGTGCGAAAACCATTTCTCCTCGAAAAACGGCAAGACCCTGCTTTGTCAATTTATACGCAACAAGCCAAAGCTGAAAAGTGTAGAAGTAAACGTAAAGTCTGGTACAGTATCAAAAAGATTTGAAAAAAATGATATTATTGGTGCTTTGGTCGCGTTTAAATCAGACACAAAACATGGGGTTGTTAAATTGGGCTGGTCCTTTTACAACAAGAATCATGAGACAGTGCCATTCACGAGAAAAAACGCAGTCCGTATAGCAATTATAAGGGCATTGCTGGACGACATAATTGGAAGCTATACCAGTTCCAAAGTTTATATTCCTAATAGCGTGTCAGAAGCGCTGCCCGACTTTGCTTCACGGATAACTAAATATTATTTTATGGCGCCGGACAATGTCGTAATCTAATATCAAAGGAGCAATTTAAAAATGAGTTCAAACATTTGGAAAATGTCAGAAGTTTTAGACATTCCACTGGATAAAGGTGATGTTATAGAGGGACTTACAAAGAAACTTCATAACATAGAGTTTACAAACGAAACAGGCGATTCCGTTTATCCTGTGGAAATTGAAAGAACCAATTTTGACAAACTGGTAATCACCATGTCAGACGAAACCGTCTTCACTTTAATATGTGAGTAGAAAGGAGAAAAGTGGTTATGTTAAGAGGCCTTTGCAAAACTCTTACAGAAGAAAATTTTCCAAGTAGTCTTTCTATCGGAAAGGTTATTAAACATCCTGATGGAAGAACTGTTAAGGTCATTGATGGTCAGTATTGGGGAACCCACGGACTTTCAAATTTTTGGTGTTGGAGAGAAGTCCTTTCAGGGGGTTTACTGGGGCCAGAAGAACATGGTTATGGTTGGTAAATTTATTATATTTTTTTTAATATGAGAAGAAGGGAGAGTAAATTATGGAAAAAGAAAAAGTTCATGAAAAGTGTGCGGGATGCAAGAAGGTAGGGGCCGACAACAAATGCTCCGTTTATTCAAAGCCATCAATGTGGTGGAGGATTGGCGGTTGCCCCGTAGCTGATCACATCGAAAAAGAAGGTGATGAATCTAAAGCAAAAGTCAGAGTGGGTCAGCAAAAACAGAATAAAATTAAAAAATAGCTAAATAGGTCCGTAACTCAGTCTGGGTAGAGTGCTTGATTCCAAACCAAGTGGTCAGGGGTTCAAATCCTCTCGGACCTGCAAAAAGTCAACATTAATAGGAGGGAAATACTATGTCAAAAATGACGATTCTGGAAGTATTAAAGAAAATTAAACATGTGGACCGAAAAATTGAAAAA
>Ga0307992_1002403_pt1 | contig 10677 bp, 12 predicted proteins | sample EllFjometagen133_FD_203162 | JGI IMG/M metagenome (GOLD analysis project Ga0307992, IMG submission 203162) | Marine microbial communities from Ellis Fjord, Antarctic Ocean - #133 | ecosystem: Environmental > Aquatic > Marine > Unclassified | place: Southern Ocean | collected 2014-10-08
AGTAATCACAGAAGATTGAAAAAAGGCAGTGATACCAGCGTTTTGCGAGAGCCGAATAAGGAACGAAAAAAAACAGGTTAGGCATATATGACTCAATTAATCAGAAAACGGTTTAGATCAAATATATCGAAGTCAATTATTTGCAGAGTTGAACTTTTTTTGAGATTCAAGCAAGATTCTCGACTCATTGAATTGCTAAGTGATAAAGATAAAGAAAAAATATTGAAGTATATCACAAAATAATGAATAACTTGACAGTATTTATAATTGAGAAAAGATTCGTAAACGATAATACGAAAAAATCATACTTTAATACTACTAAAACCTCATTTGATGTAGATATAGACGCAAGAAAGAATTTAATAATATTGCCAAAAATGGTTGAATTTCTTGCACTTACGAAGATTAAAGTCTTATTGTGTGTCAATTTTAGTCTAATTATATGTTTGAATAGTGTTAAATAATGTTAGATATATCTCCAATGTTGAGTTATTGCCGAAATATGAAACATTCCCCAAATATAAGTAATTACCCAAATATGACCCCCCACACCCCTTTTTCGAGTTACTGTGGGAGTAGTAGTATTAGCCTATTTGAGTGTTGTTTATTATCCCTCTATCTCCCTATCTCTTTAATTATTTTCTATTTTTCAATTTTCTTAATTCTCAAAAATTTTTTTTTATTTTTTCGGTTTTTATTTTAGAGGGTTAGGAGGGGATAAATGGCTTTAGCGGTTCATTTATTAAGAGTTGGCTGTTTAGATAAGATGAATAAGACAGAGAGCGGTAGCGTTGATTTTGGTGCTTCTAATGTGTTTTATAGAGTTATTAGTAGTTTGAATACGATTGGAGATTTAATTAATTGTGAAAGGTGATAGAATGAGAAATATAATAATAGCGGTACTTATTTTGGGTATGGTTTCAGGTTGTAGTTCGACAGTTCCTATAATTGAGACAGTAGAAAGAATTATTTATTTTGAAAATGTAACCATAGTTGAAGAGTTAGAAGCGGAACTGAAATTGCAAGTAGGGTATAATCAGGCGTTAGAAAACGAAATTAAACAATTGCGTAGTGAAATTCGGGAATTTAAAACTTACGAAGTTAAAACAGGTGATTGTTTATGGAATATTGCGAAATTAGTTTATAATGATTCTTACAGATGGCGAGTTATCTGGTTTGACAATAAGGGGCAGATAGAGAGCCCTGATTTAATTTATAAGGGACAAATATTTAATATTCGAGAATGCGTCTCAAAAATAGGCATCAAAATCCCATAATGGTCAAATACACAAAATGGCATTACCTAATTGTGAAAAGGATAGATTATGAATAAATTTTTAAAAGAATTAATGATTTTGGCGGATGATTTAAACAAGTCTGAGGGGTTTAATGATTTAGTAATTATGGATAGTATGGAATCTCTTTACAAAAAGCATTTTGCTGAATTGGAATCCGATTTAGATGTTACTATCAAATTATTTGAAGAGAGGCAGCGGGTTTTAGATACACTGGTGGAAGGTTCAATATATAGAAAATGCGTACCATCTGCATTAAATTGGATAGAGAAAATGAAAAAAAAATATAGGATTAGGTGAAAAAATGTTTAAATATACGGAACAACCTTATTTGATTGCACAGAAACTTTCAAAAAAATTTCGGTATCTTGGTTCGGCAAAAGAAAACGAAACGTTAAAAGAGTTCTGGAATGGGATTAATATTAATTGTTTACTCAGTTATGTCCCAACGGGAGCAAATGATGAATATATTAGAACTGTGGCAAATTCTACAAAGGACAATAATGTTCCGGTGATATTGCTTACTGCGGGTAATTCTACTGGAAAAACATTATCTACTTTTCAGATTATCAGTCATATTACGTTGAAACCTCAAAGTGGTTGGTTTGATTATTCTTTATTTAGAAATTTTCCTTATCCCAAAGTAATATGGTATATTTCCACAGCAATTGCATTAAGAGACAGGGTTACTCCGGAAATAGAAAAAGTAATTCAGGATTTTCCTAATCAATGTGAAGCATTTAGAGATGGAACAAATCATATTTCCAGAGTTGTATGGAAAAACGGATGGGTATGGATATTTAAAACATTTGATCAAGACCCAATTACATTTGAAAGTATGAGAATTGGAATATTGATTATTGATGAACCTGGACCCGAAGAGATTTGGAAAAAATGCAAAGGGAGAATGACTCAGGGTTGTGTTACCTTGTTGCCAATGACTCCTTTAGAATGTCCAGCATATATTATCGATGAAATTGCAGAGGCAGAATTAAGAAATGAAAAAGGATATTTTCATCTAACTACAAGTTTATATTCAGCGTGTAAAAAGAGAGGGGTAAGAGGGTTTTTAGACCCGGAAATTATAGACCAAACAGTATCAAGATTTGACGAAGATGAGAAAAAAGCAAGAGTGTTTGGGGAATTTATGTATTTTAGTGGGAAAATATTACCTACTCTTGACCCCGCTATTCATTTTGTTGATCCAGACGATTTTAAATTAAAACCAGAGTATATGTATTTTCACGTTGTTGATCCACACGATGGACGCCCGAATGCGGAGATATGGGGAGCATTATGCCCAAATGGCCGGAGAATAATATTTGATGAACGACCAATGGACACAACACGTCAATTTTGGCAGATGAAAGGTGGCGAACCAATTTCTGAACATAAAAAATCAATTGAATTTATAGAACGCAAATACGAGGGGATATTTACTAATATTACAAGAATTTTAGATAGACATTTTGGTAATCAGACACGAGGAAGCCAGAAAAGAACACTATTTCAAGATTATGCAGAAATAGATTTAGTTTTCAATCCAAGTTATACAGCAGAAAAAGAATTGTTTTACGGACATTCAAAAATACGTGATGCCTTAGGAATAATGCCAGACGGAAAACCAGGACTAGTAATTTGGAATAATTGCTACCACGTAAAAAGCGGATTAAGACATTATATTTGGAAATCAATGGTTGGAAAACAAGCAAGTGATAAACTTAAAGGAACTATAGTAGAAAAATATAAAGATTTGGCAGACTGTGTGCGTATGTTTGTCTGTGAGGATAAAGGATTAATTGAAATTGAAGAAGATAATTATTTTGAAAATAAATGTCATAGGGATATGGGACAATATTTTTAAATGAATAATAAAATAGCAAGGTAAAATGTTTTGCCAATATATAAGAGAGAATGCCCTGTTTGTGGGAAAACAATAAAATATATAAGCAGAAGCGGATTTTGGAAAGCAGTCGCTCTCGGAGAAGTTTGCAACTTGTGTTATTCTAATTTTATTTGTAAAGACGAATCAATACAAGATTATGAAGATTGGAATAAATCATATACAGAAAAGCAACTTTTGAAACATTTTTCAAGTATTACATTAAAAATAACTTGACAAAAAATAAATTCCGGTTTTAATAAAAATTGATGAAAAACAATATTATGGAAATAAAATGAAAGATATATTAGACGAAATAAGAGAAAAAGAAATAGCGTATTATCAAAAAACAGGTTTAAAAGAAGCAATTAATGACTTTGAAACTTGTAAAGAGGACAGAATTACGTCTGGATTTGATGAGCGTTACGAGATTGGCTATAATATTCTTACATATAATTTAGAAAACGGAGTTGCGGGCGATGTTCTCGGAGAAAAAAGAGTTTTTAAAAATTTTACAGATGATAACTTAAAACAAAAAGCAAGTGAATTAAAAGCAAGCGATGTGATAATTACACTAAAGTCAGATACTCCAAGAATAACTTATGCAAAAGAATTGCTGGAAAATAGTATAAATAATGCTTTTGATAAAGAAAAAGTAATTCAAAATAGTTATGGTAGCGTAGATGATTATTATTATTTTGGATGGGGAATTGTTTACAATAGCTGGGATACACACTATTCAGGAACAGGAATGTATCAGGCAGGTAAACCAACTATGGATTCGGTTAATCCAATTAGTTTTTATGTGAATCCTGGCGTGCAAAACGCTAATTATAAAGATAACGACCAATATTTTCAAAAATTTTCTTATAACCTCGAAAGAGCAAAACTGTTATATCCTCAAATAGCGGATAAATTAGAAGCAACTAAAATAGAAAACGATGGAATTGCAATACGAGAAACAGAAATTGAACAAATAGAAATCGTTAGACAAGTTCGCAGAAAATCATTTTTCTATACACAACGTAAAATATTTAATTCCGATGTTGATGAGAAAATAAAAGTTACAGACTGGTTAGAAGAAGAATTTCAAGAATTTCTATTTGAGGAAAAAGATAAAATAATAAATAATGATAGATTGGAATGGTTAATTAATGCAATTAAAAGTTGGTTGGAGTCAGAAGATTCACGGGAAAAATTAAAAGAAGCCGATGAGATAGAAAAAACTATTGATAAATTACTTATTAAAGTAGAAAAAGGCAAAGACTACGATAAGGAACTGATTTATTTACTTGAACTAATTGCACAGCAAGAATTTGCAACATTTATTTTTGAAGATAAAATTGTAGCTGCTAAAGAACGAGATATTGAATATCGAGTATTCATAGAAACCGTTTTTTGCCCAACACTAAATGTAATTCTCCAAGAGCCTATAATCAAAAAACAAAATCCTTATGCAATAATGGGAACAGCAAACGATCCTAAAACTTCTTATCCAATTTCATTGGCTTATAAAAGTTCAAAATTGCTTAATTTACATATGACAGCACTTACATTGCAAATGCTTACAATGGTTAGAATGGGAGTTCCGCAACTTATAATAGAACCTGGTGCTATTGTGAATGAATCAGATATGAGAAAACACGCACTTGACCCTGGTTTCCAGCCACAAATTAGTGCGAAATGGAGAAAACAAAATCAGGGAGTTGAACCTTTTTATTATGCAAAAACTCCAGATTTAAAAAATGCTATAATGGCTCTTGATAATAAATTAGAACGTTATATTGAAGAGGGCGATTCGGCGTTAAGCGTAACAAAAGGGAAACCGAGTTATAGCGGGCAATCAGGGAAGGCTATTATGTCCCTACAAGCAGCTGCGAAACAAGGAGATAAAACAGATTTATTCAAATTACAAAATTTTTATCAAAATATAGTTGAAAGTATAAAAGAAAATCTCGTTAATATGCTAAACGGATTGCAATTTAAAATAGAGCATTTGGATAAATATGGAAACGAAGCAATGGAAGATGTAAATGCAAAATTTGAAAATGATATTTCAAACGTATCCGATGAGTGTTATGCGGAAATTGAAATAACAGATAACGTAGACGCAATGACACAGAAAAAATATTACGAAGTTGACTTTATGCTTACAAAAGGATTAATAACTTGGATTCAAGCATTAAAAGAACTTAAACCACAAAAAGCAGATAAAATGATAGAAGATAAATTGCAATACGATGAATCATTGCAATTAGTTCAAATGATGGAAAATAGACCACAAGTAAAAGAACAGGTTTTGCAATTATTAAGAAATTCAAATGGTAGTCAGGAAACTGAACCACAAGAAAATACAGAAAAGAGTATGCCAGAACAGGCACTCTAATATAAGGAGCAGTAATGGACGATTTACAAGGTATGGAGCAATCCACCGACAAAGACGTAAACAAAATAGAAAAAGTTGACTACGTGGACGAAACAAAGATAACGATTGATGAACAAGAAATTGATATAAAATTCGACAAAAAAGGACAATCGTATATTGAAAAAATACCAGAAGGCGTTGAAGATGAAAAAATATTCTTAAAGAAACTCGATGTTGAACTTGGAAAAACGCTAAGTAAGGCTAAACGTACAAGAACGGAGCAAAACAAAGCAATCCGTGAAAATGAACTAACACAAATACAGAATTTAAAACTTGAAAAAGAACTTGCACAACAACAAAAGTTAATTGCAGAATTTCAGCAGAAGAAAATAGACGTTGAATACGAAAAGACTGGATTGGATTACGAAAATGCTTATTCACAGAAAATGCGTTCAGAACTTAACGTAAACACAGAAACAGAAATAAACGATTTGATGATAGATGAACCAACTAAATTCAGAACAGCACAGATAAAAGCAAGTGCTTATGCAAACGAACAGTCGAATAAACGCCAATCTGGTATAAGTAAAGATTATTTCGCAAAGCAAATGAGGGATAATGAATTAGGAACGGTATTATCTGGCACTGATTATTCAGTAAGCGAGGTGATAAAATTCCGTGATTCAAAAGGTATTTCCCATTTACCTGCTAAAGATATCCTTACTTTATACAGTCAACGACATCCAACACGTAGTCTCGTAGATGAAGAAAACTACAGAAATGCAAAAAAAAGAAGTTCGGTAAAGATAATTCAACCAAGCAGGACTTCGATAAAATCAGGGAAATTAGAATCAATGCCTGTAGCTCAAGCAACAGAATTGATAGAAAATCACCCGAACGACCCACGAGTCCTTGCTTACCGAAAATCACAAAATTTATAGTGAGGTAACAAAATGGCTACTGATGCATATTCAGTATTAAATAAATCTGTTATCGATACGGATTTGAGAAAAGAAGTTTACCAAAGATTCTTCTGGAACAAGTTTACAGGATTTCCTAAGGTAAATCCAACCACTCAAAAATGGACTCTTACGGGAAGTCCTATTGAGCGGTTTGCTAAATTCAAACTTACGGGCAGAAATCAGTTGATGATTTCTATGCTTCGTAATGTTTATGGTTATGGTAAAGATGGAAGTGCGACTCTATTGAGTAACGAAGAAGACCTTTCTTTTCTTTACGCTAAATTGTTTGTCCATTTGAAGCGACAGGGTATTAGTTTGCCTGATGAAGTTGAAGCAGAAAAAATCAATTGGATGAAAATTGCAAAAGATTATCAACCGGCACTGGTAAGATGGTTTGCCGGTTACCTAAACTCTGACGTGTCCGCAGCTATTTATGAGGGTTATTCTCGACATATTACAGCTGCTACTGCTAGCAAAGGACTCGGAATCACTAAACGCTATAATAAAAACAACTGGTTCTGGGATGGAACAGACAAGAATTTCACCACAAACGAACAGACTTTCAGTTACACTTCTGCTACTTGGAAACAAGCAATTGTTGATGGATTGGATACCTTAAACACAGCCGATGTGTTCAATATGGATTTACTTGAAGCGTTGACTCCAATGGTTTCTGCTTCTAATATTATCCCCTGGTCCCTTGATGGAGAGGATATTTATCCTCTTATTATTCATTCTCGGCAAATGGCTACACTTCGACAAAGTAATTATTGGTCTCGGGATGTTGCAACTGCCGGACTTCGTGGAAAAACCAATCCAATATTCAATTATGCAGTTGCGAAACTTGGAAAATTCCTTATCTTCGTTGATGATGTTATCGTTCGACTTCCTTATTGGGTTCAAGCATCTACTTTGAATTATTTTGATTATTCAGCAGCTGTAAATGTTGGAGATGCTGCTGGACAATATGAAAAGGTTCAACTTCCTGATACAACAAGTCAAGATGCTGCAGGTGCTATTCTCGTTGGTGCTTCTGCTGTTGGGGAAACACTATTCTCTGATTTGGAATATGCCAAAGAATCTGATGACTATGGTATGGTCAAAAATTTAGCTGCAAAAAGATTCTATGGATTTAATCGTATGGACTATTTTGATGAAGAGATAGTTGCTTCTGGTGGAACTACACCTACCGACCAAGAACTACCTCAAAGTGCTATCATCAACACTTACGTTAGTTAAGGAGGCATATTATGGCTAATGACTTATCTGTAAAAGATGTATTAAAACTAAAAAATATGCAACCTGTGAGTTTAACAACTTCTGTTTCTGGAAGTGCCGGAACTTGCACCGCAGAAGTTTCAGCAGGAGTAGTGAAAATCAAAATAGTCACAGGAACTCAAGCTAAAATAGCAACAGCAACAATTAACACGCCATTTGGGTTTGAAATTCTCGATGTTGCAGTTCAAGGCTTTGCTGTTAATACCAAAGAATGGGCTGTTACGATAAAAAATAATACAAATACTATCGTTGCTGTCAATTGTGCAACAGCAGATATAATCAAACGACCTACAACCTCGTTTGATGCTACCTATTCAGAGTTTGCAGCTGGCGACAATGACCTCGTAGTAACTCTTTCTGGCTCTTCACTTGGAACAGCTGTTCTTGCATTAACAATATTGCACGTTTAAAATTCTATAGGGAGGGTGAAACTCCCTCCCCCTTCTCTTATGAAATATACAAAAATAACTATTGGTGTAGTAAATTCAAGACAGAATGATGATTTTGAATTTTGCAAACATTCTATTGACAGACAGATATATTTACCAGACTGTTTAGAATACATTGAAATTAATAATTTGAAAAAAGAAAAAACTATTGGAAAATGTTTTAACGAAATAGTTGGAAAAGCAAAACACGATTGGATTCTATTTGTAGGCGATGACGATTTTCTCGCCAGACCATATTTGTTTAATTTAAGTGTGTTTTTGGATAACTATATTGAAAAAACAGGAAAATCCCCAATTGCTGTGATTACGAATTTAATATTGTATTCAAACGAAAAAACAATTTCTCTTGACGCAGCTCCAACAGGAATGTGGAAAAAAACATATCTTTTGAAAAATCCCTTTAATGAAAAACTTTTAAAATATGTAGATACTGATTTAATCGCACGTGCTAACGAGCAAAAGGCAGTTATTATTTATGATAAAACTAATGCTGGATATTATTACAGACAGCACAACAGCAATGTTTCTGGAAATAAATTTAAGAGTAAAACGAAAATGTTACACGAAATAAAAAAAAGACTAGAAAACAATCAAAAATACACTGATTTTTACGATGAAAAATTTGGAGAATACTTAAATGGGTAAAAAAATAGTAATGCTTTCACGGTTTGATTTTGCCGGTTCTGGTTATCGAATAGCAGAAGCAATTAACTTGAATTCAAATAATTTTGTAGACTATTTTGTAATGTTCCCTTATGTTGGAACTTTTACAAGACGACCAGCATTTGTGATAAATGATGGAGAAAAACTTATTGCGACTCCAGATAGAGTTGATAGGCTGAATGATATTATTGCAAGTGCAGATATTATTCATTTTAAAGGAGATTTTTTACCAAGTGAAGAATATTTTCCGTCTGTAATATTACCCAAAAACATACCAATAATTATAACAGTTGGCGGTTCTTTTTATAACAGATTGAGTAAAGACGTTAAACCAATTGCCGAATATTTAAAAATTTGCGATTTAATTACAGCAATAACTCCAAACATAAATTATCCAGAGGCAAAAGGAATATTTACACAACACGCATTCCCAACGCATAAATTTAAAAACGAATGGAAACGTGGAGATAAGATTTTAATTGCTCATTCGCCAACGTACAGAATAACAAAAGGAACAAGATTTATTATAGAGGCTGTCAATAAATTAAAGTCTAAATATAATATTAGTCTTGATATAATTGAAAATGTTTGTTACAGTGAATGTATGAAAAGAAAAAAGCAATCAACAATATTTTTTGAGCAAATAGGATTACACGGAATTTGTGGCAATTCTGCTATTGAATCAATGGCAATGGGAATCCCCACAATAGGTTATATATCGCCAAAAGCATTAGAGCAATCCGATGGAAAATGGGAAAATATCCCTGTAGTTAATAGTGGAAATACAGTTGAAAGTTTAACAAAAGCATTGGAAATAATGATAAATTCTGATTTAACTAAATTATCACAAAGAACAAAAAAATGGTGTGATGATTTTTATTCCTACAAAACTGTAGGCAAAATGTGGAGTAAAATTTATGAAACTATATACAACCGTTAAAGACGGAATGTTTTTCAGACCACTTTCCGGTTTAAAAATTGATTTAACAAGCACAAGCAAGGAAAAACCAAAAGAAATTGAAGATTCACTTGCAATTAAATTTGTGAATAACAGAAACATATTTGAAGCAAAAGAAGATATTGCACCTGTTGGTGGAACAGCAAAAGAAATAGAAGTAATGGAAAAAACAGAGGAAGAAAAGCCTGTAATTGAGAATTTTTCACAATATGACGACATCCAACGCAATATTATATACAAACAAGCAAAAACAAAAGGCTGGAATAAACCATATTGTGTATCAAAAAAAGAAGATTTAATAATATTTATGAAAGGAGTTAAAGAATGAAAAGAATATGGATATTAATATTAATTCTATTTTCTTTTGTAGGATTAGAAGCAGACGACTTAATATATTCAGATGTTGTAAGTGATTCTACAATCATGCCGAGATTCTGGACAAGATTATATGGAGCATTAATCGGGGATTCTACTTATACAAATTTAGAACCGACTTTCAAAAGCATTACAATGACTGGACTTATAGAAAGTGAAAATATTAACGCAGAAGGTTCAATAGTAGCAAGCGGTTTGATTAGTACTGCGGGAGATTTATCTGTAGCAGACAGCCTTTATGTTGGCGATGATATAGTTGTGATTGATGATGTAACTGTAGGTGGAAATTTGTCGGCAAGCGGGGATTTAAAAGGTGATAATCTTCAAGTAAACACTGATTTGACAATAGATGATGATTGTAGCGTAGGAGACAGCCTTTATGTGGGCGATGATATAGTTGTGATTGATGATGTAACTGTAGGTGGAAATTTGTCGGCAAGCGGGGATTTA
>Ga0307992_1002404_pt1 | contig 10672 bp, 12 predicted proteins | sample EllFjometagen133_FD_203162 | JGI IMG/M metagenome (GOLD analysis project Ga0307992, IMG submission 203162) | Marine microbial communities from Ellis Fjord, Antarctic Ocean - #133 | ecosystem: Environmental > Aquatic > Marine > Unclassified | place: Southern Ocean | collected 2014-10-08
ACAGCCAAGATATTTTTAAAAGAAGCCAACAGGCAGGGGGCTTTACCCGCAGACATTACACAAAACATTAAAACCTTTAGCCAGAATAAGAAGCATAAGAGAGACGGGCTTAACGACGAGGAGATTAGCAAACTAATAGTGATGTTAAAAGAATTACCAAAGACACAGCAAAGCACACGCTTAAAAGCAATTATAAGCCTTTTAGCCTTACAAGGATTAAGACAGATAGAGATAACAAGGCTTGATGTTAAAGATATTGATTTTGTTAGTAAGACCGCTTTTATACAAGGCAAGGGGCAAGATGATAAAGAACCGATTAGCCTACACCCCGAAACAATTAAACATCTAAAAGAGTATTTAAAGACAAACCAGATAAAAGACGGGGCTTTATTTACCAGTCAGAGCAACAACCATAAAAACAAAAGATTAACCACCAGAGCCTTAAGAGAATTAGTAAAAAAAACTTTAAACGATTTAGGGATAGAAAAAACAACACACGGCTTTAGGCACTTTTTTACCACAACACTTATCAAAACCTACAAAGGCGATTTATTAGAAGTAGCACAATACACCAGACATAAGAGTTTAGAAATGCTACAAGTTTATAACGATAACATTAAAAAAGAAGCAGACCTACCCCGCTATTACAGAGCTTTTAGTGGGGTAAGTTTTTAAATCTATTATGAGAGAGATTTTTAAAACAATAAAAGAACATTTTATTTTATTATTTGGCACAGGATTATTTATCTACGGCTTATTTAGTTTTGATAGTGGGTATTATTTAGGAAAAACAGGTTTAAGGGTTTTTGTATCAGAAACTCACTTTTACCCCATAACAACTTATTATTGCTATAACGATACAAGTTTAGTTTTATTAACCATAGGGGCTATTTTTATAGTTATAGGACTACTAAAAATGAGAAAAAAGAGAGATGAAAATTAGCTAAAAATAGGCTTGAACTTCCTATAACTATAATTACAGGAAGTAAGATTAAAGAGATATAAAATAGGGCTTTAGCGAAAAAGATTTAACCACAGAGCAAGTTAAATGATAGGTAATAATAAGTTAGGCGAAATTATTAAAATTAACATTAAAACACTATGGCAGATTTATTTTTAGTTTTACTTTTTGTTTCACTTATAGGCTTAATTACAGGATTAGCCAACCCGTCTATTTTTACCCGCATTACTAAAAAAGAGATAACGAGAAAAAAGATAGGGTTAGGTTTTGGAGTGGCAATGCTTGTTTTTGCTATTTTAACAGGGGCGACAGCTAAACCAAAAGACGAATTAGCACCGCAACCAGAAAAAACAGCAGAGACCAGAGAAGCGATAGAAACAGACCCGTTAGAAGTGATAGAGCCAGAAACTACAAAGCAAGTTAAAAAAGAACCAGACACGAAAACCCCAGCACCAACCCCAGCACCAGAAACAAAGACCCAGAGAGACACAATGATAGAGATTTTTAAGGCAAACGCTTTAACAAAATGGGGAAGCGATTATGAAATGGTAAGTTATGAGATAAAACAACAGACCGAAGCATACGACTGGATTATTAAAAACGCAAGCTATGCTGATATTTTAACGAGGGCAAAACAGAAATGGGCTGATGACTACACAATGATAAAATACGAATATAGCCAGCAGGCGGACGCTTACGAGTGGATTAACCAACAAACAGCATACCCCACAATTATGGCACAGGCAAAACAGAAATGGGGCAACGATTATACAATGGTAGAATACGAATATAAAAACCAAGTTAAGGCTTATGAGAGTCTGTAGGCAATAAAATAAATTATACTATGAGAAAACGCACCATAGACGAGATTAAAAAAAGAGAGTTTTTAAAGATGAGTGAGCTTGCCGAGCTTAATGAGGTTAGATATAGCACGATTAAGTATTACAGCGAGTTAGGCTTATTGCCTTTTGAGCAGAGAGGCAAGAGATTAGCCAAGTATTACCCAGCCAAAGAAGCCAGCAAAAGACTAAAAGAGATTTTAAGATTAAGGAAGCGGGGCAAAACCATACCCGACATTATAAACGGCTTAATTAAAAAATGATTATAGATAAAATAAACAAACTAACATTACCAGCTACGATTATAATAGCGAGCCTTATTTTAGGGGGCTTTTTCTATGCGAGCCAAGTAAATAAACAGCAGTCTATTGAGAGCCAGCAAGAGATTAAATTACAAGAGGACAGACAAAAAGAGGAAGCAAGAGCCGAGCAGGAGTATAAAGAGTATGTAGCTAAAAGAAAAATGGAGTGCTACGAACTTTTTACAAACGAGAAAAAACGAGTTAACAACGCAGAGAATTATGGCTATGTAGAAAACTATAATTTAGACGGCACGCCAGATCACAGAGACGATACTTGCGAGATTATTTACAAAGACACAAAAACAGGCGAGTATTTTAGAAAATACCGCTAAAAATAACTATGGACAATTTTAACATTACACTATTTGAGGCTTGCGAGCTTTTAAACAGAAGCAAAAAGTCTATAAGCAGATACATTAGACGGGGTTTATTACACCCCGAGAGGGTTAAAAGTCAGCAAGGGACGCTGGAGTATAGGTTTAGCAAAGCCGATTTAGAAGCCTTTAAGGCACAAGAAGTATTAAAAGCAGAGCAGACAGAGCAGATAAGACCAGACAGGACAGAGAGGACAGATCAGACAGGACACCTTGAGGGCAGTTTTATTAAGAATAAAGTAGAAAACGACCAGATCAGACAGGACACGACAGATCAGACAGGACACGACAAAGAGGTTTTAACGGCACTAAAAGCTAAAGAAGAAATTATAATCCTTTTAAAGAGTGAGCTTTATAAAAAAGACGAGGAATTAAAAACTAAAAATTGGCAAGTGGGGAGTTTATATAAAAAGATAGATAACTTTTTAGAAAGGCAACGAGAAAACAACATTATTTTAAAAAGCCTACAAGACAAGGTTTTTCTATTAGAGCAACCAAAGAAAGATCCAATTTACAGCGACGCAGAGGAGACAGGACACGACCCAGAGGAGACAGGACAGGGCAAAACAGACGGGATACCCGAAAACAGGGTAGAGACAGACGATTATAAACCACCTGTTAAACAGGAGAAAACAGGCTTTTGGAAAAAAGTATTTAACAGCAAACAAGATTAAAGATTATGAAATGCGAATTTATAAAACCAGACGGGACAAAATGCGAAGCACACGCTATGAAAGATAGCAAGTTTTGCTATTTTCACAATCCCAACATAAGCGACGAGGAGAAAAGGGAAGCACAAAGCAACGGGGGCAAGACCAAAGCATTAACGCTTAAAGAGCCGTTGCCAGAGTTAGTTTTAGCCAAGCCAGCCGACACAGTTTTACTTATAGCCGACACGATTAGCAGAGTAAGAGCGGGGACGCTTGATATACGCACGGCGAATTGTTTAGGTTTTTTAAGCGACAAGTTATTAAAGGCTTTTGAGACGAGCAGACTAAACGACAGAATAGAGATTATAGAGCGGGTAGTTTTAGAAAAAAGAGCAACCAAGCATTAACATTATGAGAAAAAACATTAGCAGTTTATTACAAAAAGGAAACTTAACGCCGAAAGAGCGGTATTTACTTATTATACAAAATGAAATAGAAAAGGCGACGACAGGTAAAGAGCCTTTAACCAAAGCCGACATAGAGGGATTAAAAAGCTGGCAGGCAAAGACCAGCGAGGAAGCGAGAGAATGGAATAAATACAACGGGGGCTGGCAGTTAAACGGACGAGCAGGGATAGAAGCAGAGTTTATTTACGCAGAGACTAAAGCCGAGCATTTTAGGAAAAACATTATCAGCACAGAATTAGCTTTTTACCCGTTTTATAGAGAGCACTTAAACGCAATAAAGGCACTTAAAAAAATTAAGGTAGTAGATATCAAAGAGGCGGTAGAGATTACCAACAAACAGCGAGAGCAGAAGTTAAAAGACGGGCTGGATTTTGATTATGTTGTTTATAGATTAGCTTTTGAAAGTTTAGGCAAGGATTTTCAACAAGACTTAAAAGAATTATTTGATGAGGTAGAATATGACACCGAGTATTTAGATAGCGAGGAGATTATAGCGGGCTTAATTGACAGCAAAGGCGAACTAACGAAAAAAAATAAAGAAAAGTTAGCCGAGCTTGTAGCCGAGCGGAGTTATAACGAGTTTGCGAAAGAATACCAGCTTTACCATTATTTTGGAAACATACCGATTATGGAAGTGGCGAAAAAGTGGGCGAAAGACAAAGGCATTAAGCCGAGAAAAAAAGATTACGAGTGGCTGGAGAAAATTAAAGGCAAAGCAGAAAAACGAGGAACTAAAATGAAGGAGATTTACAACGAGATAGAAAGCCAAAGCGGAGAAAAGAAAAGCGACGAGGAGTGGCTTTTAGAGGATAAGTTAAAAGAGATTTTAGAGGATTACGCCAGAGATAACAAAACAACAATTAAAAAGATTTTAAAAGAAACTTTAATAAAGTGGCTTGAGGAAGGTTTGCTTATAGACGAACACACGCCGTTATTTAACAGCGACGAGAAAAATACTTATGGCAAGGATACTAAATATCCGCATAATAAGATTTTTAAAGAGTGGCTTAAAAGTAAGACCAAAGCAGAACAAACGCTTAAAAAACTTATAGACAAAGGCAAACTAAAAGTGGAACTTATAGGAGTTAAGGAAAAAATTGATACGGCAAGCGAGTTAAAAAATATATCTTTTAGTAGCTATTTAGAAAAAGAAAATACATCTGATTATATAGTTTCTATTACGGGCGAGAGCCTTTATAACTTTAAAGGCGATTACAAGTTTGTTAAAGATTTTAAAGAGCGAATAGATAAATACGAACCCAATTTAGGGATAGTCTATGCGGACGAGGATAACGACCCAGCAGACGCTTATTTAGACCGAGAGCTTTTAATTGCCAAGAAAGATAAAGACGGTAAGCCAGCTATTATTAGCATTTTTGGTATGTCTTTAAGAAAGATAGAGGGGACTTTAAGCCCACACTATTTTAAAGAGATAGACAAAGACGGCGAGACTTATTTAGAGTTTAAAAGCGAGGATATAGAAAAGGCTTTTAAAGATACTCGCCAGAGTTTAATTGACGGCTATGCGATTCTGTTAGCTTTTCAAGAGATACATAAAAAACTTTCAAAGATTTACGAGATAGATTTAACTTTTTTAATTACGCCAAAAGTAGAGCAGGTTAGCGACTTCATAGAAACGCATAACGAGTTTTTAGAAAGGGCGTTGAAGGACATAACGGGATTTGGCGTAGGTTTTGGCTTATACAAAAAACCTTTAAAGACGAGAGAGGATTTATATATTAACAAAGAAAAGATAGCACCAGATACTAACACGACAGAGGAATACGGGAAAAAGTTTTATGAGATTTTAGGCGACGAATATAAATACTAATTTTATGAGCGACGAAATAATAAAAGACGAAAAAGAAAAAGAAGCAAAGCCAGAAGTTTATAAAAACCCGAAGTCTTTAGAGGAGATACAGCGTAACATTTTTAGAAGCACGGGATTAAGAGAAAAGGATTTTGAGGGCTACGCAAAAGAGGGACAAGAGGAAATAGCCGAGTGGAAAATTAAAGGCGGAAAAGCACGATACCCAAAAACAAAGCAAGCCAAAATAGACCGAAAGAAAAACGAGCAAAGGGCTTTAAGTTTAATACCGACCCCACCGAAGTTAGGAGTAAGCCAAGCTAAAAATATAGACGCTTTAGGCTTTATGCTACAACGGACAAATTGGCTACGAGAGAAAGAAGGCAAAGAAAAGTTAGCCGAGCTGGAGTTTTCTTTAAAAGATTACGCAAAGATTAGAGGGTATAACGACGCACAGGTAGCACGAGGTGGGAAGTTTTTAACCGAACTTAAAAGGGATTTGTTTACGGGGGCTTATACAACATACCGATTAGACAAAGTAATTATAGACGGCAAAGAATACACAGCACACGGCTTGCCAAACATTTACATTTTATTAGAGCCAAAAAACCCAAAGGACAAGTGGAGAATAAAATACAACGAGCCATATAAAGACTATTATTTAAACGGCAGGCAGTATTACCCGATTTTATTAGAGGCGATTAAAGACAAAGGCACGGATAGCGAAAAGGGCTTTTTATACTTTTTCTTTAAGTTAGTTATGAGCTATACCAGCACCACCAACTTTAAAACACAGTTAAGGGTTAGCACACTATTAGAAAAAATTAAGATTAGAGACGCTATTAAAGAGAGACCGCAGGAAGCTTTTAAAGTTTTATGTGAGTGTATTTACTACACCGCCAGTCATTACAAAACCATAAAAGAGGTTAGGTTTTTTAATAGCGGGAAATGTGAAAAGGTTAAAGTGATTACCGATTTAGAAAAGTTTAAGGGCTGGGATTATGAGAGCTTTAAAAAAGAGGTTTTAGAGGAGTTAGGATTAGACGATATTAGAGAGGCTTTAATTAGCTTTAATATACCGCAAGAGCTAACAGAGGAGACAGGACAGACAGGACAGGACAGGACAGGACTATGATTTACAGACACCCGACAGACAAGATACAGACACCCGACAGACAAGATACTTTTCATTTTAGCCTTTATTTATATGGATAAACGCCGTTTTTCTTTAAAAGCCTATTAGTATTCTATTATTACTATAAAGAAAGAAAGTATTAAGTAGTAGTTAAAAATTAAGTTTAATTAAAAAAATTAAAGGAAAAAGAGAGAAAAGGTTAAAAAAAAGGGCAAAAATTAAAAAAATACTTAATAAATAGGACTTTAGCAGACGAAAAGCGGGGGATTTAACCCCGCCAAGCCGTATAACTTGCTTATGTTAATAGACGATATTAAAGATAGAATAAATATAATTGAGCTTGCCAAGAGCGAGGGCTTGTTATTAAAGAAGCAGAGCAATCGTATTTATAAAACGACTTGCTGTTTTCATAACGAGGAAAAAGCCAGCTTAACTTTTTACGCCGACACTAACACCTTTAATTGTTTTGCTTGCCAAGCACACGGAGACGCTATTAACTTTTACGCCAAGAGGCACAATTTAAGCAACAAAGAGGCGATTAGACAACTTGCGGGGCAGGCAGGGCTACAAACGAGCTTTAAGGGGCTAAAACGAGCCGAGAGAGCCAGCTTAATAGCAATAGGCGGGCAAGGGGGCTTAAAAAGTATGGGCGAGGCATTAAAGGGTAAAGAAAAACAGTTTAAACGAGATCCAGACGCTATTTACAGGGTTTTAAAAGACTTTTGCGGAGAGATAGATCAAGAGAGCCAGACATATTTAACCAGCGAAAGCAGGGGACTAACCAATAGAACCATAGAGAAGTTTGGTATTTTCAGTATCAAAGATTACAAAAAGACGAGAGAGTTTTTATTAAGTAAGTTTTCTTTAAAGGATTTAAAAGATCTTGTTTTATTTGATAGCAAAAATAGGTTTAGCTTTACTAAAAATAAAATAATAATACCAGTTATAGAGGACGGCAAAATTATAGCCTTGCGGGGCAGATATTTTGACAGAGGCATAAGCAACCCCGATTTAACTAACGCCAGATTTAGCTATCCGAAGTATAAAAGCACGGCTGGAGTAGCAGACAGACTTTTTAATAGCGATATTTTAAAGACGCTTAAAAAAGGCGACAGAGTTTATTTAGCAGAGGGCGAGTTTGACACTATGATTTTAGATCAGCACAGCAAAAACGCAGTAGGAGTTTTAGGAGTGAGCAATTACAACGAGAAAACCATTAAGAGGTTAAACGATTTTGATTTACAGATAGCTTTTGACAACGACGAGCAGGGCAAAAAAGAAGCGGAGAAAACAAGCAGGATTTTTAACAGGCAAACGGGACGATTAGCATATTTTGAGACAGCTATCAAAGACGCAGGAGTTAAGGACATTACCGAGTTATTTATTAAACGAGCCAAACAAAAATAATATAAGTATAAGGGAACAATAAGGAACAAAAATGAAATTATTTAAACCATTATTAGCTATTAGTCTTTTAATTATCTTAATCGCTATATCTTTAGTGGCTTATTTTTATTTTCAAAGAGAAGCTAAAGAAAAAGAAGCCGAGCAGATTAAAAACATTTTGGTAAAAATAAATGAGGGCATTAATTTAATGGACAGCAAGAAAAACGAAATGCCGAGAGAGTTATTAGAAACACACGAGTATTTAATGAGTGGGGCTTTAGGGGAAAAACTTTATAGAATTGACCCGAAATTAAAAGATTTAATAATGTATCACGGGGCGAAAACACAAGCAGTTTATATTAACCCCGCCATAGAATTAAAAAGGGAATTATGGCTACCTATTTTTTATCACGAAGTAGCACATAACTATTGGCACAGCAAAGACCCAGACAAGACTTTTGAAGAGCTTGAAACACAGCTTTTTAATTCTGAAAATTACGCTTATACCATAAGTAGCCAAGCGTGGGATTTAGTGATGAAGTATTACCCGATTAAAAAAGAGGAATTAAAAACCGAGCTTGAGCAGAGACTATTTAAAAATTACAGCAATGAAACCGAGATTTATAACGAAATGATTAAGGGCAACCCAGAAGCTAAAGAGCTATGGAATAAAATTATTGAAGCAGACATTACAGAGCAAAAGAAACAGCAAAAATTATTATTTGAGGAAAAATGAAAACATACAAAGTTAAAATTAAAGACGGCGGGAAAGAGCAGAGAATTAAAGCCAAGAGTGAGTTAGAAGCGAGAGTTAAGTTTTGCGAGAAAAACAATTTATTATACAGAGTTTTTGCGAGCAATTTAGAGGTTATAGACCAGACGGGACAGACCAGACGGGACAGACCAGACGGGACAGACCAGACCAGACCAGACGGGACAATGAAGGCTGTTAGGTTATAAACACTTGACAGCATTCTTTCTTTTTAATATAATGGAAGTAGCAAGTGGGATATACTATAATAACAATATGAAAAAACAAAAACAGCTAACCATAAATAACGAGGGGCAGGCTTTAACTATTAGCGACCCGAGAGAGCGGGCGGAGAAAGTTTTTGATTTATTAGATGTTAGCGAAGCAACGAGAAAAGATTATAAATACCGCATAGGCTTATTTTTAGACTTTACCAGCGAAAGAGGATTTAACCGCAATAGCTTTTTAGAGTTTAAGAGATATTTAGCCGAGCGGACAGATTTAGCCGTTAGCACTAAAAACAAGTATTTAGCAACAGCCAAGATATTTTTAAAAGAAGCCAACAGGCAGGGGGCTTTACCCGCAGACATTACACAAAACATTAAAACCTTTAGCCAGAATAAGAAGCATAAGAGAGACGGGCTTAACGACGAGGAGATTAAAAAGCTAACCGAAGCTATACAGGTATTACCCGAGACCCAGCAAAACGCAAGGCTTAAAGCGATTTTGAGCCTTTTAGTTTTTCAGGGATTACGGCAAGTGGAGATTATAAGGCTTGATATTAAAGACATAGACTTTATTAGCAAGATTGCTTTTATACAGGGCAAGGGGCAGGACGACAAAGAGCCTATTAACCTACACCCAGAAGCCGTTAGAGCATTACAGAGCTATTTAAAGAGCAACAAGATAGCAGACGGGGCTTTATTTACCAGCCAGAGCAACAATAGCAAAAACAAAAGGCTAACCACCCGAGCCATAAGAGATATTGTTAAAGAGATTTTAAACGATTTAGGAATTGAAAAGACGACGCACGGCTTTAGGCACTATTTTACTACAACACTTATTAAAACCTATAAAGGCGATTTATTAGAAGTAGCACAATATACCAGACACAAAAGTTTGGAGATGCTACAAGTTTATAACGATAACATTAAAAAAGAAGCAGACCTGCCCCGTTATTACAGAGCTTTTAGTGGAGTAAGTTTTTAATTATGACTAAAACAACTTTTTTTGATTTTTGTGCAGGGATAGGGGCGGGGCATACCGCACTAAAAGATATGGGGCATTCTGTTGGTTTTAGCGAAATAGACCCAAGAGCGGAGACAACATATAGGTTGGTTAATAATGCTCACACTCTAAAAAATTGGGGAGATTTAACAAAAATAACCCCAAAAGAATTACCAGACTTTGAGTTAATGTTGGGGGGTTTTCCCTGTCAGTCTTTTTCAATTATAGGAAAGAGACAAGGTATGAAAGATAGCAGAGGTTTAATTATTTTTTCTTTGGCTGAAATTTTAAAACAAAAGAAAGTTAAATACTTTTTATTAGAAAATGTTAAGGGATTAGTTAATCACGAAAAAGGAGAGACGATAAATAAGATTTATGAGCTTTTGACCTCCGCAGGTTATAAAGTCTTTTGGAATGTTTTAAAATCGTCCGATTATGGGATACCGCAAATACGAGAAAGGGTTTATTTTGTAGGGGTTAGAAAGGATTTAGTAGGAAAGAATTTTGAGTTTAAATTTCCGAAAAAAGAAAAAGCAGGAAGATTATTAAAAGACTGCTTATTTAACGACGATAAGGAATTTATATTTAATGAAAAATCGGCAGGTTGGAAAACTTTTATTTCTTATTTAAGCAACAAATACAACAAAGGGTATTTTAATTTAAACGATATTCTTAAACAAAACGGCTTGATACTTGATACAAGGCAGAGTGATTTGAGACTTTATAAAGATAATTGCCCGACATTAAGGACGGGCAGACACGGCATTTTGTAT
>Ga0307992_1002405_pt1 | contig 10671 bp, 10 predicted proteins | sample EllFjometagen133_FD_203162 | JGI IMG/M metagenome (GOLD analysis project Ga0307992, IMG submission 203162) | Marine microbial communities from Ellis Fjord, Antarctic Ocean - #133 | ecosystem: Environmental > Aquatic > Marine > Unclassified | place: Southern Ocean | collected 2014-10-08
ACTAAAAGAAAATCGTAATTTTAATATAATAGGAGAGGTGGCAGAGCCTGGCTGAACGCGTCGCACTCGAAATGCGGTTTACCCTATGGGTAACGGGGGTTCGAATCCCTCCCTCTCCGCATAAAAAATAGAATCTCATAACTATGAAAATATTATATCTTACTATTTTAATATTACTTATTGCTTGTAATGAAGTTGCCAACAAGATGATGGTCGATGAGAAAACCGGAAAACAAATGTTAGTTGGTATAACAGATAGAAAAGCATTTGAACTACCTGATTTTTCTGAATGGTATAATAACGAATACACTGGATATGAACCGGATGAATTCATCATTAAGCAAATACAAGAATTAAACAATAGCATATATATTCAAATCTTTATGGGAACATGGTGTAGCGATAGCAGAAGGGAAGTTCCTCGATTTATTAAGATATTAGATTTATCAGAATTTGACCAAAATAAAATACAGATTATAAATTTGAATAGAGAAAAAGAAAGTCCCGGTCATGAAGAAAAGGAAAAGAATATTGATTTTGTTCCGATATTCATCATCAATAAAAATAATAATGAAATTGGGAGAATTGTAGAATTTCCGATTATCACACTTGAAAGCGATTTGTTTAACATATTATTAGAAGCAGAATTATAATTTAAAAGGAAACATATGGAAAAAGGGATGCAACTTACTAAGGAGGATATCAATAAATATCGCATAGAAATTGATGAAATTGATTTAAAAGAAAAAGATTATATTTTAAAGAATTCGCTATTCAAAATAAATGGTTTACTTGCAAATACTAAATTGGATCAATTTCAAATTATATTGGTGCAAGAAATAAATGCACTTCATAATATTTTGAGAACCAATCCAAATTTAGAAATATCTATCCAACAAAAGATTCTATTCGCTTTAAAATACTTTTTACAAGGTCAAGATGATATACCTGATGATATCCCAGGAGTTGGATTTATTGATGATTTGGCAGTTGTGGACTGGGTAATCAGAGAAATCAAAGATCAATATTCGCATTATTTCAAAGCATAATTTATCTCAAATATAAACGTAAAATAATTCTTGGTAAAACCAATTGAATAAAATAGTTTTACGACAGTTCAAGTAGGTTTTGCTTTTTTTTTGTATTATTATCAAAGGAAATTAAGATGAATCCAATTAGAATAGCTGTAGATGCAATGGGTGGAGACAATGGGCACAAAGTTGTTGTTCGCGGTGCGATAAAAGCAGCTAAGGCAAATCCGGTAAAAATTATTTTAGTTGGACATGAAAAAAAACTTGCGAATGCATTAAGAAAACATAAATATGATGGTGATGCAATTGAGATATATAATGCAACAGAAGAAATATCCATGAATGACTCACCCAAAACTAGTATTGAAGCCAAACCTGATGCATCAATAGTAGTTGCAGCTCGGCTTGTCGGTGAAGGGAAAGCTGATAGCTTTGTTTCTGCCGGCAGTACTGGATCGGTAGTATTATCTGCCGCTAGAAACATTCCACGAATCTCTGATGTACGTCGAACTGCGATTGCAACAGTTTATCCAACAATGAATGAGTTAAAACGTGATGATATTTTATCGTTAATACTTGATGTCGGAGCAAATATTCATTGTAGTGCTGAGGAAATGGCACAATTTGCAATTATGGGTTCTGCCTACGTCAGTGATGTAAGAGGAACTCCAAATCCAAAAGTTGCACTTTTGAATATTGGTGAGGAAGCAACAAAGGGTGGCGAGAAAATGCAAGAAGCATATAGAATGTTAAAAAATATGCCTACTATAAATTTTATTGGAAATATTGAAGGGAAAGACATATTGCGTGGAATAGTAGATGTAATAGTTACCGAAGGATTTGTTGGTAATATTGTTATCAAAACTCTAGAAGGAGCTGCCAATACCGTTGGTAGATTGGGTAAATTAGCTTTTAAATCAAGAATTAGTTGGAAATTAGGGCTTATCATGCTCCGTAAGGGTATGGCGTTTATTAAAGAGGCTACAGATTATTCTGAATATGGCGGTGCACCACTATTAGGATTTGAAAAAATGGTTATTATTGCACATGGTCGGTCAAATGCAAAAGCGATTAGTAATGCAATCAAACTAGCCGGAAAATGTGTGCGTGATGATGTTTGTGGAGAAATCGCGAAGAATATTCATACTTTTGAACGTGAACCTGAGAGGGAATACGAGCGCATGAAATCTGAAAGATATCCATCCCAAAATTGACCATTTTCAAATTGACAATTAAATGTTGATTATTTAAAATAGTAAAATACTAATTACACTAAAAACACTAACTTAAAACAAAAATTATAGTTTCTACCACAAATGGCACTGATTAAAAATGAAAGCATAGATTTTTGCAGTATCACATAAAGCTTCTTAATAGTAAATTATTAATGATAAATATTTCCATAAAACAGATACTCATTAGATTTTCAATAGTAGTTATTGTCTTATTAACAATGACTTCCTGTGTTTATTTCAATACTTTTTACAATGCAAAATTATTCTTTTCTGAAGCTGAAAAACTGCGATCTGAACAAGAAACCGAATTCCTTATTAATAACATTACAGATAAATATAGTAAAGTTATTGAAAAATCAGATATCGTAATTAATAATCACCCGGATAGTAAATACTTAGTTGATGCATTATTTCTTAAAGGTCGATCACATTATTATCGAAGAGAATATGATTTATCAGAATCAACATTCAATACACTAATATCAAAAAATGAAGATGACTATCTTTTATTAGCAGAATATTGGTTGGCACTAAATAAATGGAAATCAGGTAAACCTCAACCTGCATTAGAAGATTTAAATCAGATTATATTAAAAACTGAGGATAGGGAATTACTAGCGCAGATTTATCAATCGCAGGCGGAAATATATTTAGAACAAAAACAGGATTCAATAGCGGTATCGGCTTTGGAAAAAGCCGCTGAACTAACTAAAAATCGCAATGATAAAGCAAATATTTATTATCGCTTAGCGGAATTAGCCTATGAAATTCACAGCTATGAAAGTGCTATAGATTATTATAATAGTGTTATAAAGTATTCTTTTTCGAATGAGCGAGTGATGGAGGCAAATTTAAAAATTGTTCAACGATATAGAGATTTAAATGATTTAAAAAAGGCATCTAAAGAAATACAATCGATGCTTAATAATCCTGAATATTCGACTATCCACGGAGAACTGGAACTTGAATTAGCAAAATTAAAATTAGATCAAAATAATATCAAAGCTTCAATTCTGATTTTAGAAGATATTGTAGTTAAGTATCCAAAAACAGATACATCTGCTGAAGCATTTTATTTACTTGGAGAACAATCTTTATTGAATAGAAGAGATTTTGAAAAAGCTGATTTCTATTATAAGCAAATTCAAAGAGAATCTCCTAAATCAATATTCAATGAACAAGGCAATCAAAGAATTAAAGAACTTGATAAATATAATTCTGCAAAGGATGTTCTAAAAAATATTGATAATAAAGAGATTAGCGTAGATAGTTTGGCAGCAGAGCAAGTAATTGATACTTCAAAAGTTGTTGTTGAACTATATAATTTGGGTGAATTAGAGGCTTTTCATTTTAATCGAATTGATTCTTCGATAATATATTTTAATAGAATCATTAACGATTTTCCGAATTCTGAATTAACTAGTAAATCCATGTATACTCTTAGTCACCTTTATGAGCAGCTTGGAGATACAAGTCAATCTTTACTATATCAGGAACAAGTAGTTAATAAATATTCGGATTCTGAATATGCCGAAAATATTCGTTTAAATAATCAATTCAAGGATAATGGTATTAGTAGTTTTGATATGCTATCAAATATCGAAAAATTATATTCCGCTGACAGCGACTCAGCTTTAAGCGAATACAAGAAAATTGCCAATTTATCAAATTCCGAGGCTTCAAGAAGAGCTTTACTATTTATTGCTAATGATTATGATTATAAATTATTTAATCCTGACAGTGCTCAAAAATATTATAATCGAATTGTTGACAGGTTTCCCAAAAGTGAACAGGCTGAAATTGCAAATATCCGATTAAAGTATTTAAAGAAAAGCGAAACTGACTCATCAAGTACTGATTGATTAGAATGATCGTTGAAAAAGCTAAAATTGTTAGTAACAACAAGATTGCTAAAAATATTTGGAAAATGGTATTCAAATCGGAAAATATAGCAGATGATTATTCAGGCGCAGGGCAATTTGTTTCGATTTTAGTAAATGATAGTTGGGAACATTCAATTAGACGTCCAATGAGTATTGCAAATGTTGGAGATGATAATATTTCAATTATTTATAAAGTATTTGGCTCAGTTACGCACTCATTAACACAATTAGAATCAAATGATTACATTGACGTATTAGGACCTATTGGCAATACATTTACTGTAGATTATGAGCAATATACTCCAATTTTGATTGGTGGTGGAATTGGATTATCGCCTATCTTGAATTTATCAAAATGTTTAGAACAAAAAGGAATTAACGCGACAACAATTATTGGTGCAAAATCATCAGACGAGCATTTTCTATGGCATAATCCAAATAATAACATATTTTTAAGTACAGATGACGGTTCATTTGGAATTCGTGGAACTGTAATAGATGCTCTGAATATTGTACTAGAAGGAATTGTAAATCCAAAAATATATGCCTGTGGACCTGAAATAATGCTATTATCATTACAGAAAATGCTTAAAGAAAAAAGTATTCCTGCACAATTTTCTGTAGAAAGTTATATGGCTTGTGGTGTGGGAATATGTCAAGGTTGTGCTATTCCAAAATCTCAAAATGAGGGATATCACTTGGTTTGTAAAGATGGACCTGTTTTTGAAGCCAATGAGGTGAATTTTGACTAGTCTAACATGTAAGATAGGTCCTGTTGAATTTAAAAATCCTGTATTTACTGCATCAGGTACTTTCGGATATGGAACTGATCTGCCTGTATTTGTTGATGTTAGCAAATTAGGAGCTATTGTAACTAAATCAATCACTTATGAAACAAGAGTAGGTAATCCGCCCCCAAGAATAGTTGAGACTCCATCTGGAATGTTAAATTCAATTGGTTTAGCCAATATTGGTGTGAAGAAATTTATAAATAATATTATTCCCCTTTATAATAATATTAATACGAAAATCATTGTAAACATTGCCGGTTCAAGTAATAATGAATATATTAAAGTGTTAAAAGAGATAGATGCTGTATCATCAGATATTGTAGGATATGAAATAAATATATCTTGTCCGAATGTTGAGCATGGCGGAATGGAATTAGGTGTTGATGCTAAATTGTCAAATAAATTAATAACTGATCTTCGTAAATTTACTGAAAAATTATTAATTGTTAAATTAACTCCGAATATTACTGATATTACAAAAATCGCTATTGCAGTAGAGGATGCTGGTGCAGATGCAATATCTGCAATTAATACTGTTATTGGAATGGGTATTGATATTAATTCAAGAAAGCCACAAATTTATAAGACGTATGCAGGTTTATCAGGTCCGGCAATTAAACCAATTGCATTAGCAATGGTTCATAAAATATCAAAGGTTGTATCAATACCTATTATTGGAATTGGTGGAATTGTAAGTGGTGAAAATGTGGTGGAATTTTTACTTGCCGGAGCTACGGCAGTTGAGATCGGTACTGCTAATTTTAGAAATCCGAATGCGGGCGATGTAATATTAAACGAGATAAATCAATATTTAAAGAAAAATAAAATTGCAAACTATTCTGAATTAATTGGGAAACTAAATTTGTATGAATAAAAATATCACATTCAGAATAACTAATACTTATATATTGATAATATTTAGTTTAATAAGTTGTGCAAGTAGTAATAAAATTCCAAAATCAGACACTATTATCGAACAAAAACAGCCTACTTCCGTAGGGGATATTCAGTATGGTGTAAGTTCTTACTATGCTGATAAATTCCATGGTAAAAGAACTGCTAATGGCGAAATCTATGATATGTATGGAATTTCAGGTGCTCATCAAACATTACCTTTGAATTCGATTATTAGGGTAACTAATCTTGAAAATAATAGAGTTCTTACGATGAAGATAAATGATCGCGGTCCATTTATAAAAGATAGAATATTTGATTGTTCATATGGAGCAGCAGTTAAGCTCGGATTTATAAGTAAAGGAACAGCAATTGTAAAAGTAGAAGTAATTGAAATAGGGAATAATTTATATAAGAAGGAGTAAATCACAATGAGTATAAGAAAAATATTATTATTGGTTAATCCAACCGGTGGTGTTAGAAATGGATTAAATATATTAGATAATATTAAACCAATTTTTGAGGCAGGTGGGATAGAGCTTGAAATAATCGAGACGAAATATGTAGGTCATGCAAAAGATATCGCTAGAGCGATGGAAATTGATAAGTTTGAATCACTTTGTTTGGTGGGTGGCGATGGAACTATGCACGAAACAATCAATGGTATGTACACAAGGGAAGATAATAAACAAATACCAATCGGATTAATTCCCGCTGGAACAGGAAACTCCCTAATGCATGATTTTAATTGTTTAGAACCAACTGTAGCAGCAAAGTGGATTGTTAATGGATATTCAAAAAAAATCGATTTAGCGGAAATTAAAATGGAGCATAAAGTTGTATATGCATTCAATATTATTGGTTGGGGAATGATCACTGATATCAATTTACGAGCCGCTGGAGTACGATGGATGGGAGAAAACCGTTATACATATGCTGCATTAATGGAAATTATGAGTCATAAACAGAGACATGCAAAATTGTCGTTTGGGGGAAAAACATACGATGAAAAATTTACATTTATTTTAGGAAATATGACAAAATTTACCGGAAGTGCAATGAAAATGGGACCAAAAGCAAAACTTGATGATGGATTAATTGATCTTTCAATAGTCCGAAATGCTTCCAGAAAACAAATGATGAACCTTTTTCCAAAGATTTTCACTGGTGAGCACATATATTCTGATATTCTTGAATATAAGCAAGTTGATGGTTATTCAATTATTCCCGATGAACATGATCCTCTGAACCTTGATGGTGAAACGATTGGAAGTACTCCAATAGAATTAAAAGTATTAAGAGAATCGTTGGAAGTATTTACTAGCAAAGAGATAGCAGAGAACTAGACATTTAAACAAAATACCATTGTAAATTTTCTTTAAGAATCTGTACTTTTAACATTAATTTAAATAATGTAAACAGTGTCAATAAAATCAAATCGATCAATAGTTAGCACATTAGGTATTCCCGGGATACTTCTTTTTATATGGGCAGGTGGTATTTGGTTTGCATTGTTCATGGTAACAGTTATGCTATTGGCTTTATATGAGTATTATGAAATAGCCAAATTGAAAGACGCAAAGCCAGTTGTTTGGATTGGATTATTGGCATCACTATTTATTGCATATTTTTATTACTATCCGCTTAGAATTGTACCAATCTATATATTCTCTATAATTGTTGCATTTATAATGATTACATTATTTATTGAATTATTCAGCAAAAAACCCAATCCAACCGAGAATTTTAATATTACCATCGGTGGTATTTTGTATATTCCATTATTAGTCGGTGCGTTAATCGGAATTCGAAATTTTGATGCCGCACATGCAACAAATTTTACATTTGCACTTTTTATCAGCATTTGGATATGTGATTCAGCAGCGTACATTGGCGGAAAAAAGTTTGGTAAAAAGAAAATATATCCTAGTGCAAGCCCAAATAAAACAGTTGTTGGCAGCGTAGCGGGATTAATTTTTGCATTTATAACATATATCGTAATGGATAAGATAGGATTTATTAAGTTTGATTTAGACATTACACAGATAACAATTTTATCGGTGATCTCAGGAATATTTGGTCAAACCGGTGATTTTGTGGAATCGCTTTTTAAGCGCGACGCAGGTGTAAAAGATTCAGGAACATTATTATTAGGACATGGCGGCGTGTTGGATAGATTTGATTCGTTAATAATCGCCAGTCCACTTGTATATATTTTTCTAAATATTTATTTTTAATTAAGGTAAAAAATGGAATTAAAATCAATTTTAGCTACGGATTGCGGAAGTACAACAACGAAAGCGGTATTAATAGAAAAAGTTGGAGATGAATATAGACTTGCCTTTCGAGGTGAAGCACCTACAACCGTAGAAGCCCCTTTTGAGGATGTTACAAAAGGTGTTCTTAACGCCGTTATGGAAGTTGAAGAATTATCCGGTCGTAAATTATTGAACGGCGATGACATAATTACTCCGCAAAAAGGTGAAGTTGGAGTAGATATTTACGTTTCGACTAGTTCAGCAGGAGGTGGACTTCAAATGATGGTGGCAGGTGTTGTAAAGGCAATGACAGGGGAAAGTGCAGAACGAGCTGCTCTTGGTGCAGGCTCAATTGTTATGGATGTTATGGCTTCTAATGATGGTCGCAAACCTCATGAAAAAATTTCTCGGATTCGTCAGTTACGTCCCGATATGATACTCTTATCGGGAGGAATTGACGGAGGTACATTGTCACATGTTGTGGAATTGGCTGAGATGATCGCTGCAGCAAACCCTCGTCCGCGTCTTGGCTCCGGATATAAACTCCCCGTGATATATGCTGGCAATAATGAAGCGCATGAACAAATTAAAAAAACACTTGGGGAAAGTACTGATTTAACGATTGTTGAAAATATCCGCCCAGTCTTAGAAGTTGAAAATCTTGGCCCATCAAGAGACAAAATCCATGATCTTTTTATGGAACATGTAATGGCGCAAGCTCCCGGTTATAAAAAATTAATGGGTTGGACAGATGCACCTATTATGCCGACACCTGGAGCAGTTGGATCATTAATTGAAATGATTGCTCGTGAAGATAAAATTACTGTGGTCGGTGTAGACATTGGTGGTGCAACAACGGATATATTCTCAGTATTTCAAGGAATATTTAATAGAACAGTGAGTGCTAACTTAGGCATGAGTTATTCTGTTTGTAATGTACTTGCTGAATCAGGTATGGATAACGTTTTACGGTGGGTACCAATTGAAATTGATCGAGCTGAACTGAATAACCGTATCGGCAATAAAATGATTCGTCCAACAACAGTACCGCAATCATTACAAGAATTAATTATCGAACAAGCAATCGCACGTGAAGCCTTGCGCCTATCATTTATTCAGCACAAAGAATTTGCAGTTTCCTTGAAAGGCGTTCAAACCGAAAGAACGATTTCCGACGCATTTGATCAATCCGAATCAGGTGGAACATTGGTAAATATGATGGAATTGGATTTATTAGTTGGATCAGGAGGAGTATTATCGCATGCTCCTCGCCGTGAACAGGCTGCACGGATGTTAATTGATGCATTCATGCCTACAGGAATCACCCAACTTGCAGTAGATTCAATATTTATGATGCCACAATTAGGAGTTTTGGCAAATATTGACAAAAAAGAATTAAAAGATAATGCCCGCAGAGCAGCGGTAGAAGTATTCAAAAAAGACTGTTTAATACGATTAGGTACTTGTATCGCACCTGTTGGTAAATCAAAACCGGGTAAAACAATTTTAACTTTAGAATTAACCTTACCGGATGGAAATGCCATCAAACATGAATTAAAAACCGGTGAATTGATAAAAATTGATGTACCATATAAAGCCATGGAATCAAAATTAACACCGTCAAGGAATATGGATGTTGGGGCAGGTAAGGGTGAGATTATAAATACAAAAATATATGGCGGATATGTTGGAATTTTATTAGATGGCAGAGGACGACCATTAGAACTTCCTGAAACTGATAAAGAACGTATTGCAAAATTGCAGGAATGGTCTCAAGTAGTTAACGAATATCCCGAATTTAAATAAAGAATTGATTAAGGAATAAATATGGCACATGCATATACTCCCGGCTTAAAAGTATTGCACGAAACAAAAGTTATTAAAGAACGTCGCTTACCTTTAAAAGGCGATGTTTTAAAGAAAAAAGGTGACAAAGTTTTACCTGATGATATTGTTGCCACAACCGATTTGCCAGGTAATGTTCAAATGGTTAATGTGGCAAATTTATTAAATATTGATGCGGCAGATATCGCAGATGTAATGAAAGTGCAAAAAGGAAACAAATTTGAAAAAGATGATTTAATTGCTGAAACGGCAGGTTTGTTTGGTCTGTTTAAATCAAAAGTTCCAGCACCCATATCTGGAACATTAGAATCATTTTCAGAGATAACCGGTCAAGTTGTACTGCGTGAAGCTCCAATTCCGGTTGAAATGGATGCATATGTAAGTGGAAAAGTGAAAGAAACTATTCCTGATGAAGGTGTTTATATTGAAACCGATGCGGCATTCATACAAGGTATTTTTGGCATTGGTGGTGAAAGTCGCGGTGATTTAAAAATTATAACTAATTCAAGGGAAGATGAAATTACATCTGATATGTTAGATTCATCATTGACGGGAAAAGTTGTGGTGGGAGGTTCGCATATAAGTTTAGCTACCTATAAAAAAGCAATCTCATTAAAAATTGCTGCAATTGTTGTTGGTGGATTTAATTATAGTGATTTAAAACCTATTCTCGGATATACGCTTGGCGTAGCCATTACAGGTTCAGAAGAATTGGGCACATCACTTATAGTTAC
>Ga0307992_1002406_pt1 | contig 10671 bp, 9 predicted proteins | sample EllFjometagen133_FD_203162 | JGI IMG/M metagenome (GOLD analysis project Ga0307992, IMG submission 203162) | Marine microbial communities from Ellis Fjord, Antarctic Ocean - #133 | ecosystem: Environmental > Aquatic > Marine > Unclassified | place: Southern Ocean | collected 2014-10-08
TCACCCCCCCCTTTTTTGTTCAATGTCATCGACTGAACTGCCTCCCAAAAATTGACCGAGTGTTAGACTAAGGATGGTTTGTAGGTGCCCCATTTTTGGGATCGAGCCTTGACAAATGCCAATCAGTGTGATAGATATATACAAACTGAATAAGAAATCAAATCACAGTGGGAGATACTCAAAAGGAGAGCCGAAGGTGAAAGGGGCATTTGGTTTAATGCCTTGAAACTCTCAGGCAAAAGGACCACTGTATGATGGCTTCTGGAGAGACCTCAATAAGTGAGGCACCGAAGGGGCAAGTCTGTTGAGATAAGTCAGACAATCTCTCAGGTAAAAAGACAGAAGCAGTTGGCTGTATCGCTAGCTGCTTCTGTTTTTTTGGCCATATTTTGGAATAGAGAGGGGTGAACTAAATTGCAGGCATCAGAGAAGACACCTTTTAATAAGTATCACCATGATTTACATGCCAGAATGGGCGATTTCGCTGGTTGGGAGTTACCCATGTGGTACACTTCAATTCTTGAGGAACACAAGGCTACGCGAAATGCAATAGGGATGTTCGATGTTTCTGATATGGGTAGAATATGGGTAACTGGAACTGGTGCAGGTGCATTCCTCGGTAAGGTCCTTACTAGGGGCGTAGAACAGCTTGAAGTAGGTTCTTCACACTTAGACCTCATGTGCTTAGAAAATGGTGGCATTCTAGATGACCTGTTTGTATATCACTTAGATGCTGATGAATATCTAATAGTCTGGAATGCAGGACATGCTGATGAAAAGTTAGACTGGTTATCTCAGTGGTTAGAGCCTAACATGAATGTCACTATTAAGGATAAGTCCCGTGATACAGCTATGATAGCTATTCAAGGCTTGGCTGTCCGTCAGTTGAAAATCCTAAAAGAAGTATTTCAATTAGCTCAGTTCGGTGTAACCAAAACGCATATTGAACGGCTTGACGCATATATAGCCAGAACAGGGTACACCGGGGAGGATGGATTCGAAATAGTTAGCGATGTGCCAACTGGGTTACGCCTATGGCAGTTGTTTATCGAGCATGGTATCAAGCCGTGCGGCTTGGGAGCACGCGATATACTGAGATTGGAGGCTGGTATGCTTTTGTGTGGTCAAGATATGGATGCCAGCACTAATCCCTTCGAGGCAGTTTTGGGATGGCTGGTAGATTTGGCGCACGGTGACTTTATCGGTAAAAGCGCTCTTCTCGAGATTAAACGCAAGGGCATCAAGCGCAAGCTCATAGGCTTTACGATGAAGGATCGAGGAATAGCCCGCACAGGCTATCGTATCACTAACTCTGGTGAGGATGTGGGGAAGGTAACCAGCGGGGGCTATTCTCCAACTCTTGATGCTAATATAGGCTTTGGGTATGTTCCAATTGACATGTCAAGCATAGGGACGCACTTGGAGATAGTAATCCGTAACAGGATTGTTCCGGCTGAAGTGGTTAGTAAACGGTTTTATAAAAGGAGGAGGTAAAATGGATATAACTGAATATAGATTCACTAAGGAACATGAATGGATTTGCGTTGAGCCTGATGACACAGGAAGAGTAGGGCTCTCATACTACGCCCAAGTTCATTTGGGTGACCTAGTATTTCTTGATCTACCGGAAGTTGGTAGCAAAGTAGAGCAATTCGGTAAGTTAGGTGAGCTAGAATCAGTGAAGGCAGTTTCTGATGTATTCTCACCAGCAAGCGGAGTAGTATTGGAGACCAATCATAATGCTGTTGATGAACCTGGTCTAGTCAACAAAGACCCCTACGGAGGTGGTTGGCTAGCTATGATAAAGCTGAGTAATCCTTCCGAATTAGATAACCTAATGAACAAAAGTGAATATAATGAATTCATGAAGCAGTGTGAAGAAAGCGGGCAGTAACAATAAACTAGCAAATGATATTACACCCCGAATAAGCCAAGGTTATTAGATGAATGATTTGCACTGTTTATGAACTGGGTAGGATAGGATATGGAGAGGCCTACAAGCTACAGGAGCAACTCCTGCAAGAGCGGGCTAGTGGTTTGAGGGGGGATATGTTGCTTATTCTAGAGCATCCTCCCACCATTACCATAGGCAAATCAGGGAAGCCACAAAACATACTGGTGTCTAATGAGAGGCTAAAGAGACACGGTATTTCCGTATTCTCAATAGACAGAGGAGGCGATGTTACCTATCACGGCCCTGGCCAGCTAGTCGGTTATCCAATAATCGATTTAAGGGGGAGACGGAATCGTATTCGTCAGTACGTCCATGACATAGAGGAAGTTCTCATAAGGACATTGAGCGACTTTAACATAAGAGGCTATAGAAATATTTCCCATCCCGGCGTTTGGGTAGCAAATGAGCAAATTGCCGCCATCGGGATTAGAATCAAAATGGGAGTGACTATGCACGGGTTTGCCCTCAACGTCGACACGGACTTAGAGAAATTTTCTCTCATTAACCCCTGTGGCTACTCTGACATAAAAGCTACATCCTGCTCAAGGCTTCTTTCACGGGAGATAATGGTGGGAGAGGTAATGCCAATATTGTTAGCTCATTTCGCCGAAGTATTTGACTTTAAAATGACGCTAACGACGAGTGATTTGGTGCGGAGCGTATAATGATAAGACGATTACCACCATGGTTTAAGCAGAAAGGTGCATATCCCAAATTTATGCTACCCATGGAAAGGTTATTACGCGAGTTGAACTTAAACACCATCTGTAAAAGCGCTCTCTGCCCCAACATCGCCGATTGTTTCTCTAGAAAGACGGTAACCTTTCTCATTTTAGGAGACGTCTGTACAAGGAGTTGCACATTCTGCGGAGTTAAGAAGGGCTGCCCTCTACCAGTGGATGATAAAGAGCCGGAGCATATAGCAGACGCAGTCAATAGACTAAACCTAGACTACGTTGTTATAACCTCTACTACTCGAGACGACCTTACTGATGGCGGTGCTTCCCATTTTGTAGCAACGATTCACACACTTCGTATGCGCAGACCCAGTACACTTGTTGAGGTGCTTATCCCAGATTTCTTGGGTTCTATTGAAGCGATTAGAATTTTGATAGAATCTCAGCCCGACGTTATCAATCATAATCTGGAAACCGTTCCACGTCTTTATCCGCAAGTTAGACCTGAGGCTGATTATGGTCGCTCTCTAAGCCTCCTATCTACTGTAAAGAGACGGGATCCGAATATCATTACTAAATCTGGGTTAATGCTGGGCTTAGGAGAAGACAGGGATGAAGTATTGGAGGTAATGAAAGACCTAAGAAACGCAGACTGTGATTTACTAACTATCGGCCAGTACTTACGCCCCTCACCCAAACATGCTCTCGTATCCCGGTATGTCCCCCCTGAAGAGTTTCATGAATTAGGGATTACTGCCAAAAGAATGGGGTTCGATGGAGTAGTTTCCCAACCATTGGCGCGAAGTTCCTTTAGAGCGGCTGATCTCTATAAACAATCAAAAGCCGCTAAAATCGTAACGCTAGTAGGTGGAAATAAACGCCTAGAATAAGTTCTCTCTTTCAGGGATATAAGTTTATTGTATGTGCTATAGGTAATACTTTGAAAGTCAGATTGAATATGGTTGGGCCTTTAGGAAAAGAGGCCCCCCAAGTGGAAAAGGCTAGCATAGGTTGTGTCTTGGACCACCGGGGGATATCCCGCTGGAGAGATCTCTGATAATACAAATAAACACGGAAGCGTTAACCGCTTTGCCTTGATCCTAGATATAAAGAGACTTCAAAATAAGTTGAGCGAGGTGATATGATGCCACTTCCTTATATACCTAATACTGATGCAGATCGCAATGCTATGTTGCAAGAGATTGGATCTGAGTTCGTTGATGAGCTATTCAAGGATGTGCCCAAAGAATGTCTTAACGTAGAGTTCAAATTACCATATCCCCTCTCTGAGCTAGAACTCAAAGCCGAGTTTAAACAGCTATCAAACAATAATGCGAGTTTGGATAACTACGCATGTTTTCTAGGAGCTGGTTACTACCAGCACTTCATCCCCAGTGTGGTTGACCATATCACCGGTCGTAGCGAATTCTATACTGCTTACACCCCCTATCAGGCTGAGGCGAGCCAGGGCACACTACAAACCACCTACGAGTATCAGTCGCTGGTCTGCCAACTCACCGGGATGGAGGTGAGCAACGCGGGGATGTACGATGGTGGTACGGCAGTGGCTGAGGCTGCCCTGATGGCGTGCCGAATCACAAAGAGAAATAAAGTTGTAGTCCTTTCCACAGTGAGCCCGATGTATTATAGAGTTATAGATACCTATGCTAGGGGCCACAATCTCCCCGTAGAGAAGATGGGGCCGGATTCAGTTAATCTAGATCTAGACCATGCCTGTCTGATAGTCCAGCAACCTAACTTCCTCGGCTATTTTGACAACATGAAAACATATGCTCAGAAAGCCCATGATGTTGGAGCATTGTTCATCGTCATATTTGACACTATATCCCTTGGTATGTTTCAACCCCCGGGAGAGTACGGGGCTGATATTGCTGTTGCTGAAGGGCAATCCTTAGGCAATCCAATAAGCTTTGGAGGCCCGGGGTTAGGTATCTTCACCTGTCGCAGGGAATATGTACGCCAGATACCAGGCAGGCTTGTAGGGAGAACTATAGATACCGATGGTAATCCGGGATACGTGTTAACCATGTCAACCCGGGAGCAGCATATTAGAAGGGAACGGGCTACCTCTAATATCTGCACCAATGAAGCCCTAGTAGCCCTAGCCACAACGGTTTATCTTACTGCCTTGGGCAAAGGGGGATTACAACAGATAGCTGAACTCTGCTATCATAAGGCTCACTACGCTGCAGCGGCAATAGATAAACTCAAAGGGTATTCCCTGGTTTTCCACCAACCATTCTTTGAAGAATTTGTCGTGCGTTGTCCGATTGATCCCCAGCGGGTAAACGAGGCGCTTTTCAAGAGAGGAATAATTGGCGGTCTGGATATCAGCCACATGATAGAACGCAGTATGCTATTCTGTACCACTGAGGTAAACACCAAGGAAGAAATAGACAAATTAGTAAACATTCTATCAATATTTTAAGGGGGCGGTGATAAATGCAACATTATTTACTTCCTGATATCAGTCAACCAGGTAAGATTGGTTGCACTATTCCATCTCTCGATGTAAGTCCAGCAGAGTTACCACCCAAGGAACTACTCCGTCAAGATCTCGAGTTACCCGAGGTGAGTGAGGTAGAGCTGGTGAGATATTTTACGGCGTTAAGTAAGCTCAATTACGGAGTAGACACGGGATTTTACCCTTTAGGCAGCTGCACCATGAAGTATAATCCAAAATGGCATGAGGATGTTGCCAAGCTACCCGGGCTTACTTCAATTCATCCTTATCAGCCAGCAACTTCTGTTCAAGGTGCACTACAACTTATGTTCGAGTTGCAGGAATATTTGACTGAGATTAATGGCATGGATGCTACTAGCCTAACACCTATGGCTGGAGCTCACGGTGAACTGGCCAATATATTCATGGTAAAGGCATATCATCAGAGGCGGAGGGATAAGAAGCGAACCAAGATACTTGTTCCCGATTCGGCGCACGGTACAAACCCTGCCACAGCAGCTATGTGCGGGTTTGAGACAATCGTATTGCCCTCTGATGACGACGGAAACCTAGCTTTAGAGGGGATTAGGTCTATGATGACTGAAGAAGTTGCTGCCCTCACACTGACAATGCCAACTACCCTGGGCTTATTTGATCCCCGAATGATTGAGATAGCTGAAATCGTCCATAACAAGGGGGGGGTTTTATGTGGGGATGGAGCTAACCTGAACTCCATAATGGGAAAAGTGAAATTCGGAGACCTTGGTTTTGATTGTGTCCAGTTGAATCTTCACAAAACCTTTAGTACTCCTCATGGGGGTGGTGGCCCGGGATCGGGGCCTGTCTGTGTCAAATCAAAGTTATCTGATTTCTTACCATCACCTCTAGTGGCTATGAATGACGGAGGATACGTATTTACTGAACCAGCCAAGTCGGTAGGCAACATGGGCACAAACTACGGAAACTTTGGTGTGATGGTCAAAGCTTATGCCTACATACGTTCTCTGGGTGCGAAAGGACTTAGAGAGGTTAGCGAGAATGCTGTCATAAATGCCAACTACCTTAAGGAGATGCTAAAGGGATACTATCATCTGCCCTATGACCGCACCTGCATGCATGAAGTGATATTCTCTAGCAAATACCAGAGGGTAAAAGGCGTGCATACTGTTGATATCGCCAAGCGCCTGCTTGATTACGGCGTTCACCCACCGACGGTTTACTTTCCTCAAATAGTTGATGAGGCTCTTATGACTGAACCTACTGAGACAGAGAGTAAGAAAACGCTGGATGAATATATCGACATCATGAAAAAGATCGCCGAGGAGGCAGAGGAAAATCCTAGTATTTTACACTCTGCCCCCTACAATACACCGGTCAGACGCCTTGACGAAGTCACCGCAGCCAGAAAACCTGACCTACGCTGGGAGATAAAGGGGACAAAACTTTGACTGAAAAGGATATCGTGATAATTGGAGGTGGACCTGGAGGCTACGTAGCAGCAATACACGCCGCCCACTTAGGAGCAAATGTAGCTCTGGTTGAAAAGGATACCTTGGGTGGCACCTGCCTCAATCGAGGTCGCATCCCCACCAAGACTCTGGCCAGAAGCGTGGGGGTGCTTAATGATGCCAAAAGGTCAAAGGACTTTGGAGTAATCGCAGAAAATATATCGGCAGATTTACCCACAATTGTGGCTCGCAAGAGAAAAGTTGTCAGTCAATTAGTAGCTGGCGTTGAGCAACTGATGAAAGCCAACAAGATAAGCGTCCACATGTGTGAATGTTGCAATAACCAAATGTAATGCTACTTTAACGGTAATTAAGGGGTTTTAAGGTGGTTTTAAGGGACCATAAGGGGTTTTAGGGTGCCACTTTGCGATGTGTGAATTACCCCTTGGATGCATAGAGGTGTCTAAGAGCCAACATAAGTATCCTCTCTGGTTGACTCCTGAAATACACGATGTGCTCAGACTCTATGCCCAAGAGACTAATATATCGACCATAGATGCCGGTAACCGGATACTATTGTGCTTCTTAACGAAGGTAGATGGTTTCGAAAGCCCTGCTGAGTTACGTAGAAGGACCTTAAGGGCTATCTTTCCCACCCGGAAAGTAATTTATTAAACCATTGTCTCAATATTGATGGGGAATAGCTTATTGTTACCTGTAGATAAAAACGAACGATATTACGTATTCTATAGGTTGTATAAAGGGCTACTCGGTTTGACGGGGAGGTTGAGCAGAGTCGAACTCAACGTAAAAGAAGGATGTTTTATTTTATGTGATTCTTAGTGTAGTTGCGTCAGTCTGTTTGTGGATTCTTGAATCCGATATTCCCTTTACCTCGTTCATCAAACCATGCCTTAAGTGGTAGTAGCATTAAGTCGGCTAGTACATTAATCCCGTTCGTGGCGCGTGCTTGAACCAATGCTTGATGCCCTTCTTTAGGCTGGTGGCAAGTGGTCTAGGTGAGAGATATCGTTGAACAGGTTCAGTATTGCCCCTCCCGAGTAGGTCTCCACTATACTGAGAGAAGCCAGCTCTGGAACAAACTGATATATGTGCCTTAGCTCTATCCCCAGCAGCTGGCAGATAAGGGTACGCAGCACCCCGCTATGAACCACAACTAGTATGGTCTCCTCTGCCTCATGCTCCTTTAGCCTCTCTGTGAATCTTCCTACTCGCTTACCTAACTCGGTAGGACTCTCACCATCGGGGAACCTGAAATCGGGGCCTCTCTCTACCAAGTACCTAGAGTACTCAGGGTAAAGCCGGTGGATCTCTTCAAAAGTCAACCCCTCTACCTTACCGTAGTTAAACTCACGCAGTTCAGCGCAACTAGTGATGCCCATTTGGTGTCTGGAGGCAATGGTCTGGGCAGTTACCAGTGCCCTCTTGAGATCGCTGGAGTAGATAAAATCAATGTTCTCCGAAGCCAAGCGATCGCGCAGTCTCTCCGCCTGCTTGAGCCCCAGGGCGCTCAGTTCAACATCAGTATGCCCCCAGAGCCTCTGGGAGCTCTTTAGCGCGGTTTCTCCATGCCGTACCAAGAACAATCTAGACATAAATACCCCTTTATCAAAATAAACTAACCCCGAGTACAAACCTGTCCTCAATTGTTACGCCACTTCTCAAATCATTACTACAGTAATACAGCTTAAAGTGAGCGAGGGTATTAACCCAAAGAGCTATGTGACCGCAACCTATCTTATTCCATTCGCCACCCTACAATCAAGATCTATTCCTACTTCATATACCTACTTTATATACCTAGTGACAGTCGATATTCTTTCTCTGATGATATCAAGGTATTGACAAGTATAACTCGGTATGATACGCTTACCACCTATAAAAAAGAATATGGCTGGTTGACCTACGGTAAGAGATGCCCTTATTAGGGAGCCGAAGGGGAAAGAGGCAGGGCATTAGTGCCAGGTCTTGAAACTCTCAGGCAAAAGGACTGCCGTAGGTAGAATCTCTGGAGAGGTCTAATTGGGACCACCGAAGGGGTAAGTTCGCTAGAATACTAGCGGGTATTCTCTCAGGTAAAAGGACAGAGGGACAATTTGTAAAACGCAAATTGTCCCTCTGTTTTGTTTTTCCAGCAGGAAAACACGTGCGTTATTCTTGCAGAAACAGGGGGAGGAAGGGTGATATATGGAAGAACATTACGATGTTATTATTGTTGGCTGTGGTCCAGCTGGATTAGCAGCGGGTTTATATACCAGTCGAAGTAGATACAAGGTACTACTATTGGGAAATCAAGCCGCTGGAGGTTCTATCAGAGGCTTAGAAGAGGTGGAAAACTATCCCGGCTTTCCTGACGGAATATCGGGTGGCAAACTGGGCTTAGAAATGATGAAGCAGGCTATGAAATATGGCCTACAGTTCAAACCATCTGAAGTCAACGGAATCGAACTAAAGAATAACCATAAGGTGGTTAAGGCTACAATAATTGGGGCTAAAGAAGCTACTTATTATCTAGCCAAAGTCGTTATTATCGCTGGTGGTGCCCAGCCCAAGAAGTTGGGTGTGCCAGGGGAGAAAGAATTTATGGGCAAGGGCGTGAGTTACTGCGGGGTGTGCGATGCGCCTAAGTTTACGGGGCGAGTGGTAGCAGTAGCTGGTGGTGGTGATGCTGGCGTTACCGAAGCACTATATTTGACCAGGTTCGCATCTGAGATCACCGTGATCAAGCGGGGGCCCCATCTGGACGCTACTAAGATTCTTCAGGAGAGAGCCTTAGCTAACCCAAAGATCAAAATCTGCTGTAGAACCAGGATTGAGGCCATAACCGGTGATGACCAAGTTAAGGGGCTGGAGCTTCTTAACTTATTAACAAGCGAAAGAACGACATTGCCGGTGGGTGGAATCTTAATCCGGATTGGGCTTGAGCCTAATACTCATTATCTCAAAGATTTATTATCTATGGATGGCGAGGGGTTTGTGTTGGTAAACGAAGAATTAGAAACTTCTACCTCGGGAATCCTTGCCGCAGGCGATATAAGACATGGCTCAGCTAGACAAATAGCCACTGCTGTAGGAGACGGAGTAGTGGCAGCACTATCGGTTGACAGGTTAATGAAGTTGGGATATTAAGGCATAATGAACTTGATATTAGTAAAGAGGTGTCTATGGTAAATCACTCATCAAATCAAAATGTTAAGCCGGTTCTGAAAGGGGTATCCTATTTTCTAGCTCATGTGCCTAGTATGGTTCGTCACGGATCAAAACCCTCTCGAGAAACAGGTAAAGACCCTTCTCTACTATCACCAATCTTAAGCCACCTACAAACCTTTGACCAAGCTGTGGCTTACCCACCTAATCAGGTTTTCATCGGTAATCTCTACCCTGACGACTTGTTACAGATCCCATCTCCTTGGTATAAAAACCTCATTCCCAATAGCTCCCGATGGGGCCCCTTCGGAGAAATCATGCCTGAGGAAGAGTTTTACGGCATGCTGAAAATATGTGATGAATTTCAACTTCTTCTGTTGGAAGAGAGTTTTCTACAAGAGATAGCTTTGAAATTGAAGGGGCATCCTTTATTTACCACTGAGGATATTCATAAAATTGGCAAGGGTGTTCCGTTGAAACAAATTGAGAAGGAACTAGGCAACAAAGAGACCATGCCAATTCATGTTCAAGGCGACCGGTTAGTCGGCTGTTGCCAAAGGCCGCATGGTGGAGGGGCGGAGGAGGACCCTAATCTGGCCCCCCATATACTGATGGAAAATCTGGTAACCCGGGCTTCTGGTATTATGGCACTGCGTCATTTGATTGCCAAAACAGGGGAAGCTAGTGAAATTGACTATCTCCTTGGCTGTGGTGAGGAGGCAGTAGGCGACCGCTATAATCGAGGAGGGGGCAATATGGCCAAGGCTATCGGTGAATTGTGTCGCTGCACCAAGGCCACGGGTTCTGATGTGAAGGCATTTTGCTGTGCTCCAGTTCATGCTATAGTACTGGCAGCAAGCCTTGTTGCTTCCAAAGTCTTTGAGAATGTGGTAGTGGTGGCTGGTGGCTCTTTTGCCAAGTTGGGAATGAAGTTTCAAGGTCATCTTCATCACGATATGC
>Ga0307992_1002407_pt1 | contig 10671 bp, 21 predicted proteins | sample EllFjometagen133_FD_203162 | JGI IMG/M metagenome (GOLD analysis project Ga0307992, IMG submission 203162) | Marine microbial communities from Ellis Fjord, Antarctic Ocean - #133 | ecosystem: Environmental > Aquatic > Marine > Unclassified | place: Southern Ocean | collected 2014-10-08
GAATAAAGGTAAAGGAATTAAAGGACTTGATTTCTTTACACCATCTCAACGTCAAGAAAATAAGAAAATTAATATCAATGATTAAAGAAAGATTGGTTGAAATCGTCATAGAGAAAACCTTGGAAATCAGGGAACTCAATGAAAAATTCATGTTAAAAAACCTAATGAATGTAACGAACCCATACAACAATTTTGGGGACGTAATCCAAAAGGTAGTAAAATCCCCAGAACCAATGAGTAGAGTAATAACTGAAGGTTTAGCAGGGAGTTGTCCTAAATGTGGGTCAACTGAAGTTAGAAAGTATGGATTCTTTGATAAGAAAATTGGTTGTATTCAACCCGAATGTGAAAATTATTAAAATAAATAATGGAGAGTTACTCAAGTGGTTAAGAGGTCTGATTGCTAATCAGATAGAACATTTAAAACATGTTGCGTGGGTCCAAATCCCACACTCTCCGCACTATAAATTCCAATATGTTGTAACCTTTCACAATATTATTCGTATAATTTATTATGAAAAAGAAATTAAATATATCAATAACGGAAGTCTTTATGGCTAAAAGGGGAAAAGGTTTTGAGGCTGAATGTTTCTACGGCACAATCCGAAGAGAACGTGATGATGAAGGTAACCCAATTGTTTATGGTAGGATAAAAATAGGTGAAGGTTATATAGTCGCCAATGGAAAGGACCAATGGGATTTAGGTGAAAAATTAGACCAGCTTGTAATAGCCAATCTCAATATAAAAGTTTATGATAAAAATTTAGCTGGTCTTAATTAGATGAAAGACTTTGAATTACTTAAACGAACCTATCCTGTTTCGGAATTCAACCGTAATTGTGACGGGTATATTTATATTCTGGATAACACCACAACTGAACAACGCAAGACATGGCGAATAAATGCCAAAGAACTTCAACGAGAGATTAAGACTGGTGAAAAATACATTTACCAAGTAGCGAAAGAACAACGTGCGTTTAAGATAATGTCAATGTGTTTCGAGAACTACGCAATAATTAGAAAACATATATTTGGAATTGATGACGAATAAAATAATATAATATGAATAAATTGAAAACTATGTTTGAAGAACAATCATTTAGAAATGAAGCAGAAAAACTTGCAAAAACATTGAAATATGATAATGATGATTTTAAACCAGAATTATTGTCGAAATGGGATGAAAATCAAGTTAAAGATTTCATTAGAGAACGACTTCGAATAATTGAACCAGAAACAATTGGCAACCATTTTAGATGTAAAGGTAGTACTGAAGACTATATTACGTTTTTCGAAATATTAAAAAAACAACATAAAAGATTCGAAATGTCTGGTTTTGAAAATAAGACTGGTGAATGTGTTGTTACAACTCAAGAAATACTAAATCGCTTTGCTGATTTAGGTATTTATAACTACGTAACCTATCTTTATTTAGATTTTTGGAAAGGAGTACCAATGTTATTTTTACAATATTGGGGTGATGTTGAAAATCAAGAACATGATTTAGGTGGTTATGGAACTGTTGATATTATTTATGAAATATTTAAATTAACAATATTAAACAATAAAGATTTACGAACAAGAAGGAGAGAATAAGGGTTCTGTGGCTGAAGGGTTAAGGCATTGGACTCTAAATCCAATTTGTGCGGGTTCGAATCCTGCCAGAACCGCAACACTAATGTAGTATTGTGTATATCGATTTGTGGACGATAAGACCCAAATGAATGCAATTATTAAAAAAATAAATTCAGAATAATTAGGAATTGTCAAAAATTTTACCGTAATTTGAAATTCAAAGTATTTATAGACTCAAAAGAGTGATTTAATAATAACAATTAAAAACAAAGTCATGAAGTAGATTAAATTAGTAACAGTTGTTAGAAACGACATATCAAATGGATATCAAGTCGCTCAAACAGCACACAGCGTTGCGGAATTCGCTCATGAATTCCCCAATCAGTTCATAGATTGGAAAACTAATTCCAATTATATTATTTCGTTATCAGCCGATAACGAAAACAAACTCCAGAGATTATATAACAAATTACAGGACTACGGTGCTGATGTCGTTGCGTTCACCGAACCCGATATCGGAGACCAGTTGACTGCTATTTGCTATTATGGTACTCCAGAGTTAAGAAAAATAACAAACAAATTAAAACTAGCATTATTATGAAAGAACTAAAACCAATCGGCTTTATTGTCGAACAAAAAAACGTATATGGAGGGAGAAAGGCTGATATTATTGAATGGGTACGATTTAGTACTAAAATTTATCGCACACTTAAAGATGCCGAAGACGCATATTACCAATCACCATATAGAAATCCTTTAGGTGGTAGTTATAACGTTGCTGGTAGAACAGTCCCTGTTTATCGCAAAGAAAATGAATTACCAATATTAATTAAAAAAGAGAAAATATGAGCAATAAAAAATTTGGAAGAATATTCATCGAATTAGATGGTGACCTTACAGACATTTCAGGTCTTGATAAAGAAGATTATGAAGATTTTCTTGAAATGATACATCGATTAAGAATTGCATATATAACAACCATAATTAAAAATTAAGATTATGAAAAACAAGTAGATTCACATCAGAGACCCGTAATGGCGCAGACCGAGGGAATTCGCATATTGCAAATCGCAAATTATCGGCTGCAAACCACAAGTAGTGCCGATAGTTAGTAAATAAATAACATTAAATTTAATAAATATTATTATGGAAACAATTGAAAAAATCGATATCGCAACAATGAAGTCAGATATCAAAACAATGGTAAAAAAACAAAAATTTTACAAGAATCAAAGACATAGTGAAAAATTAGTTGGCGAAAGAGAAATGTCACCAAGTGATGCTACATATGAACACGCAGAGAATCGTGAGATGTTACGTGCTATGTATGCAGCTTATGGTCAAGCCAGAGGTAAAAGTTTTTCAGTGGTTGAGAATCATTACCCAGAAGCAACTCACCCACTTAATGACCATCCATTCCCAGCAAGAATTGATAGACTGTTGAAACAGTATACGATTCTGGTAGAGGTAGAAGTCGAAGTTCAGGATATTTAATTAAGAAAAAGGGAAATATGTTAACATGTTTCCCTTTTTTCTTGCATCTTAGTTTAAAATTGTGTAGTTTTACTGAAAATAATTTTATTCTAATCATAAATAGATGCAAGAGAAAGAACAATTAAGTCCTGAAGAATTACAAGTTCAACAATTAAACACTGACAATCAAAACACACCTGAAGAAATAACTGCCGATGACCTCGATGTCAAGAATTATATAAAAATAAGTCCAACATTCTACGTTCATTCAGTCAAAAATGAAAACGAGGATGATGAAACGGAATTATTTAAAGTTCTGAATCCCGAAACCCAAAAAGTTGAAACCAGAGAACTCAGTGATGATGAGAAGAAAGAAATCTATGTTCTGGAACTCAAGAGGTCGAAGCGAGTATTTAACCCAATTAAACACGATGGTAATAAAACCATTAATCAGTTTAATACTAAATATAAACAGAAACGTCAACGTAAAAATAAAATGGCTAAAGCCAGTCGTAAAGCAAATAGATAATGGCAACACCAGAATTCATTAATGGTAGTGGTCTTAATTTTAAAGACATATCAGCAGAGGACTACAGGGAATATCAATTCCCCAACGGCAACAAGTTACTGATTAAAAATCCTTTATGCTTACATGTTAGTGCCAGTGGTGGTCACAGGTTATTCGATGCACAAGGAATAGCATGGTATGTACAACCCCAAGAAGGTTGGTCAATACATTGGAAAGTCGAAGAAGGAAAACCTAATTTTTTATTATAATGGGAAATTATTTTATGCAAACAGTACCAGATAGTCATTACTGGACAGGTCTGGAAGGAATAATTATATCAATTGATTTTGATATCAAATATCATGCAACAGAACGTGAAAGAAAAGAAAGAATTAAAAATTCTGAGTATCCAATTGCAGATATGTATGAACCATTAACACCAGAATATCTTATAATTGGATTGAGAAATGCTTTGAAAAATGGTTATGAATTAAAATATAATAATAAAACCAAAATTACAAGTCAAGTTTATTTCAATTCAATAAAAAACATAATTGAACATCTTGAAGAAACTGATTGGACACCTAAATTCTTAATTCAAGTTATTCAAGCAACAATAAATAATGGTTATGATTTAAAATGTGAAAGAAAAATGGAAAGACAAGAAGTATATAGATGTCTTGATACCGAAAGACAGTACCAAGACCTGCGTTGGACTCCACGTAGAGAAGCAAATGAGACACCTGATGAAAGTAAGCCACCAGCAGAATGGATAAATTATATTGAATTTCATCTTAATAAAGCAAAAGAACAAGTTTATTTTCTTAATGAAGAAGAAACACTTGCTGAACTTCGTAAAGTTGCTGCACTAGCAGTAAGATGTTTGGAACTTCATGGTTGTCCTGAAAGAAATATTCCTAATGACTTATTAGTTAAGAAATAATGAAAACTGATACAAAAAAATTTAACATTAAACCCGCAAGGAAAATGTATGATTTTAATAGTCGTTCAGCTAAACGTATTGAAAGAAGAATTGAAAGACCATTTAAAGAAAGAAAAATGTTTAGATGGATAAGAGGTATGTGGATTGGTTTCTTTTGGGACTGGCATAGTACCCATACTTATGGTGGAACTGGTTGGAAGTCATTCAACACCAAAAATTTTATCTTATTTATTTTGTTTTTAACATATGGTCTTGCCATATTATATTTATATTTACAATAACAATGGAAATTAATTTAGATAATACAAAATGGGATAGGGTCAGAGGATTTGTTACTGAACTCAGAGTTGATGCCCGTTGGGTACTCAGAGACATTGAAAGTGAAAAACCTTATGGTTCACTGAGAATTGTGAGTCACCCTGACTTGCCACCGGGTCAATTACGTGCCATCTTCAACTACGTCACCTCAATTGAAGTAAAAAGTAATGCACAAAAGCTACAAGCCACCGAAGACTATCAAATGGAACTAACTGATTTAGAAGTTTATTCCGTTGATGACCAAATCGAAACCAAGAACGAAACCATTGAAGCACCTTACAAGGAATTGGAAGAAATCTTCGATATAAAAGTATTTCAATAATGATATTAGGAGAACCAACCCCAACTGGAATTAAGAACCCAAACATATTCAGAGAATTTGTTGTTAATAATGAATTGTATGTTGATGAAGATAACTGGACTGAGTTACTTGATACTTATGACCAAGAATTCATTATTCGAGAAATTTCTGACGCAATTGTAGAATTCCAAATCAAATTACCTTACCGAGAGATAAGTTATGATGACGCTGTTGCTGATTATAACAGACTTCTTAAACAAGACTCAAGTAAATTAGGTACAATTGGTGATTGGGGAAGCAAGTTCGACTATGAATATAGATTCAATCACCACTACGTTGAAAATGTGAATGCTGGTAACAAAGCCAGTGATTATTTTCACCAAGTCGAGCGTTGGAAATGTGACGCAACTGGTTATCCTAGTCCACAGAAGACTTGGGAGAACGAAAGGTTTCGTCTCACGTTGTTTAAGGCACTTTTTAGCCTTAAAGTAAAGGAAATCAACCCAACTATCCTCAGAAACATAATATCGCTTAGAAAGTACATAGCAGCGCAATTCAGACCAAGTGCTGCCAAGTATATTTATGACTATTTCCAAGCCGAAACCGTATTGGACTTCAGTATGGGTTGGGGTGACAGAATACTTGGTGCTCATGCCAGTGAATATGTGAAGAAATACGTGGGATTTGACCCGAATCACGATTTGATGGCAGGTTATATTGAACAAATTAAATTCTATCAGAAGATTGGGAAACCAATGAAGTTTAAATTACATCCTTGGTGTGCTGAAGACGAGCAAATCGTTTTAGAGGATGAATTTGATTTGGTATTCACGTCTCCACCTTATTTCGATAAAGAAAAATACAACCAGAGTGAGTTACAATCATATAAAATGCATAAGAAATTCGATGACTGGATGCAGGACTTCTTATTTGACTCAATTAAACTCAGAACACAAAATTTGAAATCTGGTGGACATTTGGTGATTAATATCTCGGACATATATTCAAGAAAAAAACAGTTTAAAATCTGTGACAGCATGAATGATTACATTGCCAGCACAGGACAATTCAAATATGAAGGTGCAATTGGGTTAAAGATGCCCAAAAGACCAATGAGTAAATCATCAGGTACAGTTGGTGTTTACGGAGAACCTATATGGGTACATCGTAAACTATAATTTTGGGTTTTTTATGAGTATTTATTATTGAGTTCATAAAACACTCAATAATATGGAAGAATATAAAAGAATTTGCCCTAAATGTGGTAATGAAATTGTTTATAAAACAAAAAAAATTTTAGCTAAATCAATTAAATTAGGTAAACCTTGTCAGAGTTGTGTTCAAAAAGTTGCTAAATCAGGGGGAAAAAATGGAATGTATGGTAAAAAACATTCCGAAGACACTAAGAAAAAAATAAAAGAAAAAAGAAAATATCAAAAGTTCTCAAAAGAAACCAGAGATAAAATGTCGATAACACATAAATTGAGATTAGAAGAACATAATCATTGGTTGGGTAGAAAGCATTCTGAAGAATCTAAAAAGAAAATGAGAATTGTTGGTGCAAACAGAATTAATGAAAATGGATGGCATCCTTCTTATAATGTGACAGCATGTAAAGAGATTGAAAAATATGGTAACGATAACGGTTATAATTTTCAACATGCAATGAATGGTGGGGAATTTTTTATCGAGGAATTAGGTTATTGGTTGGATGGTTATGATAAAGAAAAAAATGTTGGAATTGAATATTATGAAAATGCTCATAAATATTTCATGGAGAAAGACAAGATTAGAATTAATGAAATAAAAAAACTGTTAAAATGTAAAATGATTATCATAAAAGAATAACATTAAATAAAAACGGAAAAATGGAAAGAAAACACAAATTATTAATTATTGGTCATATGCGACATGGCAAAGACACTGTTGCTGAAATGATTGAAGAAATTACTGGAATGTCATTTAAGAGCAGTTCTGAAATGGCAGCAGAAATTTTTATCTATGAGGAACTGAAAGTCAAGTATGGTTATACATCATTTATAGAATGTTTTGAAGATAGAATGAATCACCGTGCGGAATGGCATGATTTAATTAAAAACTACAATAACCCCGATAAGGCAAAATTGGGTAAAGAAATTTTGAAACATAACGACATGTATGTTGGTATGCGTAGTCAAGCAGAAATCGATAAATGTATTGAAGACGATATTTTTGATTTAATTATCGGTGTTTACGACCCAAACAAACCATTAGAGCCAAAGGATTCGTTTGATATCGACCTATTTTCTTCAAGCGATATCATAATTCCTACTGGAGATTTAGAAACCGTTAGAAAAAAAGTAAAAAAATTCTGTGAAAATTTATAGAGAAAAGATGATTAAAATTGGATTAGATATCGATGGTGTTATTGCTGATTTTGCGATGGCATGGCATCTATTATACCCTGATGTGTCAGCAAGACCAGATAGGTATAATTATGACAAGAACATGGGTAAGAGATTTAAAGCCATGAAGGCAGCAGGTACGTTAAATGATTTCTTTTTAAGCATTAAACCACTTCTTAAACCCGAAGACCTGCCATTTGAACCAGAATGTTATGTGACCGCAAGACCAATTGACAGCGAAGTCAGTGCTAAATGGATTGCCATGACAGGTTTTCCACAAAAAAAGGTTTATACTGTTGGTCATTCAAGGAGTAAGGTTGAGATTATGAAAGAGATTGGCATCAACATTTTTATTGATGACTACTTCGGAAATTTCACAGAATTAAATGATGGTGGTATCACTACGTATTTATACACAGCACCTTGGAACTTAAGTCATGATGTTGGTGAGATGAGAATTAACTCATTGAATGACATACTATTACTCCAACAATAATTTGGGTTAAAATTTGTTGTTTATTGAAACTAATTAATGCTTTCCAGTATTTATAATGGTAATTATAGAAATAAAACAATGGGAAATATTATAAATGATATCGTTGAAGATATCAATATCAAACCAAACAAAACGAAAATTGTGCTTAAGTGGTTGATTACTATCGCAGTTGGATTAATTGGACTTGCATTTATTTTCGGTCAATTCAAGTCATCATTTTTTAATAGAATGGATGATTTTGAAAAATCAATTAATAAAAATACCACAACACTAATAGATATGAAAGCAGATTTAACTGGTGGTATTAAAGCAGTTGATACGAGGATTGATGACTTATATACTGACGGGTTTGAGGCGTTTGATGATTATCAACAATTTAATAAAAAACAATTATTATTTGTACTTGATTATGGACAAACAAATAAAAAATTATTAAAAGAAATGCTTGAACTTAATATGGAAGAAAAAACAAGAAGTGTTGAAAGTAAATTAGAACAAGCAAAAAATGAATCAACCCAATCATCAATTGGGGTTCGAAAAGTTGAAAAGAAGAAATAAAATATGACAGCATATCCAAAAAAATACGATAAGAATGGATTTTTAAAGTTCCTGAAAAAAAATAATGTTAATAATAAAATAATTACTAACTTTACAGTGTTACCTGAAATCGTTGAAAAGAATGATATTATCTACAAATTAGATATAAATTCAATATTTTATAATGAAGGAACTACTTATCATAACTTTGAATTGAATTATTACAGTGAAGACCTCATTGAATATTTATTTGGTTTAAAAGCGTTTAATGATATTGAAGTCAGTATTAATTATTTATATTGTGAATTACTTAGTAAAGGTTATTTAAATGATGGAAAGTGTAAGTTATGAAACTCTGTATAATTTCTGATACACATAATAAACATAAGCATCTGGGTAAACTACCAGAAGCCGATGTACTGATTCATTGTGGTGACATGACAAGTATGGGTCGTAGTCATGAAATCGTGAATTTTATGAAATGGTTTAGTAGTTTGGAACAATTCAAATATAAAATATGTGTTGCTGGAAACCATGATTGGTTGTTTGACACCAATCGGTTAATTGCATATGAGAAAATTCCTACCAATGTAATATATCTTGAGGATAAAGAGGTAGTTATTGATGGTGTCAAGTTTTATGGTACACCCGTACAACTACCATTTCACAATTGGGCGTTTAATAAACCCGAAGAAAGACTTATACAACATTGGCAAGCCATTCCACATGACACCGATGTTCTTATCACACACCAACCACCACATTCGATTTTTGATTTTAGTGTGTATGATAATATCTGTACTGGTTCACCATCATTATATTGGGAAGTTGTAAATAGAATTAAACCCAAGGTTCATTGCTTTGGTCATATCCACTCAGGACATGGTGTTAAAGTTATTGAAAACACTACATTTATTAACGCCAGTAATCTCGATGAAGAATATATGTGTGTTTACGACCCAATAATCATTGAAATTTAAAAGCCAGATATTTTCTGGCTTTTTTTGTATTTATATACAATGAAATCTGTTCCTAAAATAATTAACGAAGAACTCCGAAGTTTTTTAAAAGAAACTGATGACGCAATTTATGAAATGTATGAAGCTGAAGATAACATTAAACATGAGATGTTCAATGATTTCCTATATAAGAATAATAATGATTTCACACGAAATATAACTTGGCGAGTCGTTCCTTTTTCACCTTTAAAGAAAGTCTGGGAAGATTATATGAGAATGGGAACGGTTCAGAATGAAAAAGCACTTGAATCCATTGAAAGAATTGTAATCCGATGTGCGTTAAAAATCAATATTATTACAAATCTCGCTGGACACACGCAATGGGGTGATGAAGAAAGTATTGAAGACAACATTGGTTATTGGGTTAACGAGCAAGTCAGATGTTATTTTCAAAAACCAGACGACCCCAATCAATTAGAAATCCCCTATGATAATCCAGCATCGGGACACCAAAAAAAAGAACCACAAGAACATTGTGATGAAATACATCCATTCGCTAAAAACAGTATTGATGATTTTTATGATGTTGCAAATATGGATAACAAAGATGTACAAGAAAAACTATATGAAACAATGAAAGAACAGTTTTTCGAGTACTACCTCACAGACCCTAAATCTGGACATCTTTATATTACTGATTATGGACTTCAACCAATAATGGTTCAGACAGCAAAACTATATAACGAAACCGACCCAGCACAAAAAGTCGTGTTAATCGACAGCATACTCAATGTTGTTCATCAACGCTCAGATATGGCAAGTTGGTTTATTCAAGGCGGGTCAAATGCACTGTCACAATTGAGTGGATATGAAGTCCCAGACGAAGAATCTGGAGGTTACGACACCAAAAGTGCTATCTCTGGTAGATACAAGATGGCTGACTACGGTTAAAATAGTTCAATTAAAACCGACTTTTCGACAATTCTTATCTATTTATGGGAAAATTATAATATCATAAATAGATAAATATATGAATATCAATGAATTGTTTGAAGAAATACAAAATGAATTCCTCCCAGAAGAACTTAAAGGTGAATTTTTATTATGTGGGAATGTAATAATTTGGTCATATAATCTTAGTGACGATGCAGAAGACCTTGATGACCTTGATGAAGAC
>Ga0307992_1002408_pt1 | contig 10667 bp, 5 predicted proteins | sample EllFjometagen133_FD_203162 | JGI IMG/M metagenome (GOLD analysis project Ga0307992, IMG submission 203162) | Marine microbial communities from Ellis Fjord, Antarctic Ocean - #133 | ecosystem: Environmental > Aquatic > Marine > Unclassified | place: Southern Ocean | collected 2014-10-08
TAACTTCTAATTCTTTTTCGAGTCTTTCTTTAAGTTGCCCACTAGTAATATCCTTTCCGTCTCTTCCGGAGAATGGAGAGTTATTAACAAGTAAATTCAATGAAATCGTTGGTTCATCAATATTAATCGCTGGCAAAGTTTCCTGTTCTGGATCTATGCAAATAGTTTCCCCAATAAATATATCAGGAAGACCGGCAATCATAATAATATCGCCAGCTTTAGCCTCTTTTATTTCCTTCTTTTTTAATCCTTCGAAGGTAAATAGTTTAGTAACCTTACCTTCGCGAGTTTTCTCTTCGGCGTTTTTAATAAACACCTTAGAATCATCTTTTATTTCTCCTTCGTAAATTCTTCCAATAGCAAGTCGTCCTAGAAAATTATCATAAGCAAGATTAAAAGGTTGTACGCGCAAGGGCTTATCCCTTGCCTCTTCAGTTGAAGCGATGGGTACTTCTTTTAAGATTGTATCTAAAAGAGGGATTAAATTTTTGGAATTATCGCTTAAGTCTACCTTGGCGATGCCTTCTCGAGCAATCGTGTAGATTGTAGTAAAATCAAGTTGTTCATCACTGGCTTCCAAATCAAGGAAGAGTTCGTAAACCATTTCTTGGACAATGTCGGGCCTTGCAGCGGGCTTATCTATTTTATTCAGCACGACAATTGGCTTTAGTCCCAGCTCGAGTGATTTTTTTAAAACAAATTTCGTTTGTGGCATTGGACCTTCTTGAGCGTCAACCACTAAAAGCACCGAGTCTATAGAACGTAAAACACGCTCAACTTCTGAACCAAAGTCGGCGTGGCCGGGCGTGTCGACAATATTTATCTTCGTATCCTTATAGTAGACAGAGGTGTTCTTTGAATAGATCGTTATTCCTCTTTCTTGCTCAAGTACGTCACTGTCCATACTGTCTCCAACTTCTGACATTCCTGTCTGTTGCATCAGTGCATCAGTAAGGGCCGTTTTGCCATGATCGACGTGAGCGATAATTGCGATGTTTCTTATCTCCATAAAAATTAAAACCGCCTCTCCTAAAGCGGTCAATAGCTTTAAATTAGGTAAGTTAGTGTATCTTGTTTATACTACAAAATTTCCTGTAAGTCAACATTCTAATCTAAACATTGTTTATGGCAAAACTATCAAAGAAGCATTTCTAACGGAAAAGAAGACAAGAGAGTAAGAACAGGTTTTGAACAATGCTTCTGTCGAAAAACTTTCTTGCAGGTTTTGTTTGTAGCAAGATAAAGAAAGTTATTAATGCAATGAGGTAGAAATGCCCAATCAGGAAAGGAATCTCTTGAATAGAATTATCTTAATATCTTTTCTGAGTTAAAGACAGAAGAAATATTATTCTGATAGAAGATGGTATGAGAATTTAGGAATGATTAAGGGTTTTAATTATTCTGACCTATTGAAGATAGGTCTTAAGAAGAATTTTGATGTAACCTTGAAAGGAGGCGCAGATTTTAATTTTATAAACATTTTAATTAGGGATTTGGGGCAAAAACCAGAGAAAAGTGATGGAGGCCAGGGAGATTTGTCTAAGGAAAGACACAAAGCCCTTGACAAGGTTGTTGTCTGTACGTTATAATGTACACAGATTTGTGAAGAAGCGTAAAAAACAAAAAACTATGAATACAAAAACTACTATCCCGATTTCTGAAGCCAGAAAAAAAATATTTACAATAGCAAAAGAAATTCAAAAACCGGGTCGATATTATACCTTTACTGAGAAAGGTCGCCCAAAAGCTGTTATGATGTCTGCTGAAGAGTTTGAATCTTGGCAGGAAACATTAGAAATAATTGAAAAATTTCCGCAGCTAGAAGAAAATATCAAAGAGGCAGAGAAAGATTATAAAAAAGGGGATTATATAACTCTCGAGGAGTTATTGAAGAAAGAGGGTTATGTTCCACGCGATAAAGGCAAAGAAAAGCATGAAGTATCAGCTCGTTATACCAAAGGGAGCTCAAAAAGAATTAAAAAGGATAGATAAGAAATCCAAGCTTAAAATTCTATCAGCTTTGGTGGCACTATCGAAAGATCCTTATCTGGGCAAGAAATTAGAAGGCAAGTACAAAGGAAAATGGTCATACAGAATATGGCCTTATCGAATTATTTATCAAGTACGCCAGAAAGAATTAGTAATTCTTATTATTTGTATTGTCCATAGACAAGGAGCATACAAGTAAACCGTTCTTTTAACATGAAAACTATAATTTCAAATCCGGAAAATTTTGCAAAACTAAAAGCTCAGATAAAAAAAGAAGGATATCAGAATCTACATATTTTATCTGACTTTGATAGAACTTTAACCCCTGGAGTCATTGATGGAGTTAAAACGCCCTCCATTATTTCTATGATTAGAGACGGCAATCATTTAATGGCAGGATATGCAGAAAAAGCCCACGAGTTATTTAATAAGTATAATCCTATTGAAATAGACCCAAATATTCCTTTATCTGAGAAAAGAAGAGCAATGCAAGAATGGTGGGAAGCTCACGATAAACTATTAATAGAATCAGGATTATCTAAGTCAGATTTAAAAGATATTGTTAAAAATGGTCATGTTGAATTTAGAGAGGGGATCCCTGAGTTTTTAGACTTCCTCTACAAAAATAACATCCCTTTGGTTATTCTTTCAGCAAGCGGTTGTGGTGACGCAATACAATTATTCTTTCAGAATATTGAGAAAGACTACCCTAATATCTTTTATGTAACAAATAGATTTAATTGGGACGATAACGGAAAAGCAGTTTCAACAAAAGGGCCAATAATTCATTGCCTGAATAAAGACGGAATAATTTTAGAGAAAATTCCGGAAGTTTACGAAGTAATCAAAAATAGAAAGAATATTATTTTATTGGGAGATGGTATTGGAGACTTGGGAATGATTGAAGGTTTTGATTATTCTAATTTATTAAAAATAGGTTTTTTGAATCTTGGTTACGATCAATTAAGAAAAGATTTTAAAAAAAACTTTGATGTAGTCTTGGAGGGGGATGGAGATTTTGATTTCGTAAATAATTTAATTCAGGATTTGAGTTAAAAATACTGCAACATATCAATCGGACTTTATTCTTTAAGTATGAACACATTTCTTATTTTTGTATGGATTTATATGGCGATGATAGCGATGTCGTTTTGGGAAGCTTATATAGAAGGACGCAATAGCTGGGATAAAGGGAAGCTTGGTTGGAAAATTAAGATAGGGAAAAGTTTTGTCTTGTCTGCATATCACTTCTATATTTTCGGGGTGATGTGGCCCTTGCTTTTAACACTCCCATTTATTATTTATGGATGGGATGCAAGATTATTTGGAATAATTCTAAGTGCGTATTTATCTGGGACGGTTGTGGAAGATTTTGGGTGGTATGTCGTTAATCCGGCAGTAAAATTAAGGGAATTTTGGACGAGTTTTTCTGATTATTATCCTTGGATAAGAGTTAAGGGCAAGAAAATCATCCCGTTGGGTTACGTTTTAGCAATAATAGCTTCAATTATATCGTGGTATTTTTTGTGGAAATAAACCAAAAATAAGATTTTATAAGCTCCTTGAATTCAAAACAGAAACACCACGCTTTTTTATAGACCAAAATTTATGTGTATCTCGCGAGAATAAAATGCTTATAATTTTAGGGCAACAAAGAAAGATTTGAGTTCTAGCACTGGAACAGGTATATGCTCAGTCCAAGCGATCGAGAGCCATAGAAAAATCGGCTTGTTTAGGCCTATTTTTTGTAGGATAATAAACCAATGTCTAAAAAAGAAAAACATTATAATGCATTAAAAGGTATTTTTGTATATGCCTAACTTTATAACCAATAACCAGACAAACGATCTCAAAAAACGACTAATTGAACTTATTCAAAAAAGCGATGAATTAAAGTTTTTGGTCGGTTTCTTTTATTTTTCTGGAATTGAGGAATTATATGAGGGGTTAAAGTCAAATCCGAATATCGTAACCAAGGTTTTAGTTGGTTTAAGTGTTGATCGTTCCAATTTTGGTCTGATTGAATTTTCGGAAAACGAGCAACTATCAGACGAAGAGAAAACATATAAATTTTTTGAATCAATAAAAAAATCAATTAACACAGAAAATTTTGATACAAAAGAATTTTATAAACAAGTACATTTTTTTATTAAACTTATCCAAGAAGATAAACTCATTATTCGTAAAACCTATAAACCTAATCATGCAAAGCTTTATATTTTTAAGCTTGACCAGAGTCAAGTCGGCAAGAAAAATTTATTTATAACCGGTAGTAGCAATTTAACAAAAGCCGGGCTTTCTACCCAAGATGAATTTAATGTTGAAATTGGCGATTATGGTTTTGAGGATGCTGAAAAATACTTTGAGGAGCTTTGGGATGAAGCGGTAAAAATTACTGAATATGATGACACAAAAAAGAAACTTATCGAGATAATTGAAAAAGATACATTGGCTAAAGAAGCTTCGCCATTTGAAGCATTTTGTTTGGTTCTAAAGACTTACATTGATTCATTTGAGCAAAAAGAGATTGGTGAGTCTTTAGTCAAAACGATGGAAGAAAATGGCTATAAACCATATCAATATCAGTTGGATGCCGTAAAGCAAGCGCTATCAGTGATTGAAAATAATAATGGTGTTATTGTAGCAGACGTTGTTGGGCTTGGTAAAACTGTTGTTGCTTGTGCTATTGCTAAACAACTCAAGAAACGAGGCATTGTCATTTGCCCGCCTGGGATTATCGGTGATAGGAATAAAAATTCTGGTTGGAAGAAATATCTTGAAGAGTTTGGGCTTTATGATTGGGAAGTTTGGTCTCGTGGTGATTTAAAAAATGCTTCGGAATTTGTCAAAAAAGCAAAAGATATTGAAGTTGTAATTGTTGACGAGGTTCACTGGTTCAGAAATCAAGACACAGAAAATTATGAACTTCTGAAAAATATTTGCCGAGAGAAACAGGTTGTTTTGCTAACCGCTACTCCATTTAACAACCGTCCCGGAGACATTCTTGCTTTGCTTAAGTTATTTATTGCGCCCAAAAAATCATCCATTACTTTAGAAAGCAATCTTGTTGATCAATTTAAGAGCTTTAAAGGAATATTTGATCGTCTTGGATATATAAAGAAACACTGGAATTCGTCAGACAATATAAAAAAAACTAAGGCGCAGAATTATTATAAAGGATTGTTCGGAGAGGACAGAATAGATTTAAAAAAAGTATCCGGAAAAGCGGGTTATCTCGCCAAGCGAATAAGAAACATTATTGAACCAGTGACGATCAGGCGCAATCGTCTAGATTTGCAAAACAATCCGTTTTATAAAAACGAGGTAGAGAATCTTTCAAAAGTGGCAGACCCTCAAGAATGGTTTTATGAATTAACTAAAGAGCAGTTGGAGTTTTATGTTGAAATAATTGAAAATTATTTTGGTAATCCAGATGACGGAGGAAGATTTAGGGGAGCTATTTATCGCCCTTTTGAATATGAAAAAGGCATCAAAGGGAAAATGAGCGAGGATGATAATCGTCAGTTCCACCAACAACGGAACTTGTTTGACTTTATGCGTCGATTGTTAGTTAAGCGTTTTGAAAGTTCCTTTGGCTCATTTGAACAAAGCATTAAAAACTTCAAAAAAATTACTGAAAATAGTCAGAGATTTATTAATAAAACCAGTGAGTATATTTTAGATCGCACTCTCATAGAAAAAATTTATGAATTAGACGCTGACGAAATTGAAAGGTATTTACTTGATTATGAAGAAAAAATTAATAAAGGCGAATATCCAAAAAATCATAAACGCTATAAACTTAAAGATTTTAAGCATAAGGATAAGTTTATTTCTGATCTGGAATCAGATTTGAAATTATATGATGAAATTTTATCTAAATTATCCGAGTTGGATTTGGTAAAAAATGATCCAAAAACAGCTTGTCTTGTTGAACACATAAAAGAAGAATTTGCCAAAAAACCAAATAAGGACGAGCCCAAACGAAAAATTATTATATTTTCCGAATATGTTGATACGGTGCATTATTTGGAGAAAGCGCTAGAAAAACACTATGGCGATAAAATGTTAGTAGTTGCAGGTAATTTATCAGCGTCAAAGATAGTTCAAATCAACGAAAACTTTGATGCGTCTTATGGCGAACAAAAGAAAGATTTTGAATTATTATTATCTTCTGACAAAATTTCTGAAGGTTTTAACCTCAACCGAGCTGGTATGGTCATTAATTACGACATTCCATGGAATCCGGTGCGTGTTATTCAACGATTGGGGCGCATTAACCGTATTAGCAAAAAGGTTTTTGACGAGCTTTATATTGTGAACTTCTTTCCGTCTGAAAAAGGTGCTGAATTGGTGCAATCTCGTGAAATAGCCACCAACAAAATGTTTCTTATTCATACTGCACTTGGCGAAGATTCAAAGTTTTTTGATATAGATGAGGAGCCAACGCCGGCTGGTTTATTTAATCGCATTCAGCAAAACCCCGACAAATTGGAGAAAGAAAGTTTTTACACCAAAGCGCTTAATGAATTTCTAAAAATTAAAAAGAAAAATCCGGAATTAATAGAAAGCCTTAAAAAAATCCCTCCACGGATTAAAGTCGCAAAACAAGGGAACGAAAATGAGCTTTTTGTCTTTTTCAAAAAAGGCCGATTATATGTTAGCGGGGCTCAAATAGGTACGGAAAAATCAAAGCCATACCAAACCGTTTTTGAAGATGTGTTTGAAAAAATAGTTTGCGCATCAGAGGAGAAGGCACTTAATTGGAATACAGGTGAATTTTGGCAAGCCTATGTAGCAATTCAAAATTATAAAGATTTTCGCTTGGGCACAACCAATGAGCAAAGCTTGGAAATGAAAGCCTTAAACAATCTAGATTTTCTAATCGGAAATAACAATGAAAAACTGATACCTCACAAGGATTTTTTACGAACGCTTAAGGAAGATATTTTGAGTTATGGTACTTTAGCTGATTATACTTTGCGTCGGATTTCTAATTTTAAAGAAGACTGCATCAAAGACATTTATGAATTAAAAGATGAGCTAGGAGAAGATTATTTGATTAAAGAAAAAAATCGCCAGAAAGACCAGAAAAAGGAAATTATTATAGCCATTGAGAATAAAAAACTATGAGCGAAGCCAAGCAAATACTAGAAACGATAATCAATGATTTTTCGGCTGAAAAACTCAGCCGTTTTTTTCGTGAAAAAAGCAGGCAATTTGTTATTCGTGAAGAAAATTATGCACGATATAACGATGATGACTTCAAAAACGGTGTTAAGCTCGGCGAGATTAACTTTTCGGATAATGACAGATTATTTATTTGTGTTTTTGAAGTAAAAAAAGAATTATCCGAACGCGCTGGCAAAAAAACGCAGTATGAAAAAGCCAAAGCAATTTTAAAAAAGACAGAAAATCAAATATATTCAGCTAGTATTTTTATTTTTTATGACGCCAATGGCAACTTTCGTTTTTCGCTTGTGTATCCAGAATCAATCGGTACTCGCCGACAATGGAACAACTTTCGGCGGTTCACTTATTTTGTTAGTAGTGATCCGCAGATTACAAATAAAACATTCAAACAGCGAATAGGGGACGGCGACTTTTCCAGTTTAGAAAAAATAAAAGATGTGTTTTCGGTAGAAAAGGTTACGAAAGAATTTTACGAGAATATTGCTAATTGGTACTTTTGGGCGGTTGAACATTGCCGATTTCCCAAAGACGCCGAAAAAGGAAACGACGGAAAAGATAACATTTCAGTTATTCGTCTGATAACCAGAATAATTTTTATTTGGTTTATGCGCGAACGCGGGCTGGTGCCGAAAGAGCTGTTCGAGGAAAAGAATATTCAGGCGATTATCAAAGATACTGGCTCCGATAATTCAACTTACTACCGTGCGATTTTACAAAATTTGTTTTTTGCCACGCTAAGTAGTAAAAAGAACGAGCGGAAATTTAAGAGTGAAATTAGGGGACACAAAGGCAATAACCCTGATTTTGGCAATCAAAATACTTTTCTTTTCCAAAATCTTTTCAAAAATCCGGAAAAACTTAAAGATTATTTTGGTGAAATACCATTTTTAAACGGTGGGCTGTTTGAATGCCTTGACGATAAGTCCAATGGTATTTACATTGATGGATTTACCGCGGTGAAAAAGAATCAGCCGAATGTTCCGAATTTTCTTTTTTTTAGCCAGGAGCAAAAAGCGGATCTAAATAAAGTCTTCGGCACAAAAAACAAAACCCACAAAGTGCGTGGGCTTTTAAACATTCTTTCTTCATTCAATTTCACAATTGATGAAAATTCTCCGGACGATCAGGACGTAGCCCTTGACCCAGAGCTTTTGGGCCGAGTTTTTGAAAATCTGCTGGCAAGTTTTAATCCTGAAACTTTCACCGTAGCCCGTAAAGCCACAGGTAGTTATTACACCCCTAGAGAAATCGTAGATTATATGGTCGCCGAGTCACTTAAGGCGTATTTCAAGACGTATCTTTCGGCTATTTCCGATTTAGATAAAAAAATAGACCAGCTTTTTTCAACAGAAAGCGAAGAAAACCCTTTTGGCAAATCGGAATCAAAAAAACTGGTAGAACTGATTGAAAGTGTCAGAATTGTTGACCCTGCGGTTGGCTCAGGGGCCTTCCCAATGGGCGCACTGAATAAATTGGTATTTATCTTAAATAAAGTTGATCAGGGAAACGAACTCTGGAAACAAGCTCAGCTTTCAGCAGCGGATACTATTCCCGATTCGCACATTAAGCAGGATGCCAAAAATCGTATTGAAGAATTTTTCAAAGGTAAAAACGCATATTATGGGCGAAAGCTGTATTTAATACAAAAATGTATATACGGTGTTGACATTCAACGAATTGCGGTAGAAATTGCAAAACTGCGTTTTTTTATCTCACTTCTGGTAGACGAAGGGATTGATAAAACGAAAGAAAACTGGGGCATTGAACCACTGCCGAATCTTGATTTTAAGATTATGCAGGGCAATAGTCTGCTTGAAAAATATGAAGGTGTAAAACTTTTTGATGAAAAATTACTTTCCCAGTCATCAAAACAGGAGATTCTTGATAAAATAAACGAAATAGATTCGCAATTGAAAGAAAACGATAGTCGGCGACTAAAATTATACGAGAAAAATCCAGACTGGATGAAGAATAAAAGGATAGAAAAACCAACAGAATTACTTACATTGGAAAATAATAAAAAAGTGTTAGATGCGAAGAAAGCGACTTTGGCTGATGAGTTAAAAAGCTTTGACTTAATAAGGCAACAAAGTGAACTTAGCTTATATGGCCAATCGCGTGCGAAATCTTTAGGTGATGAATTGAAGCGATTGCACAAAGACTTTTTTGAAACCTACGAGAGAGAAACAAAGGACAAAATTAAAAAGCAGATTGAAAATATTACCTGGGATTTGATTGAAGCCACGCTTAAAGAGCAGAACAAAACATCTAAACTTAAAAAATTAGAGCAATTCAAAAAATCAAATACTAAACCATTCTTTCTTTGGAAGCTAAACTTTGCAGATGTTTTTAAAAATGGTGGATTTGACATTGTGATTGCAAATCCGCCGTATATTGGAGAAAAAGGATATAAAGAATTATTCAGAGAAATAAAAAGTAGCGGTTCGCTTAACAAGTACTATCAGGGTAAAATGGATCTATTTTATTTCTTTTTCCACTTAGCCTTGAATTTAGGAAACAATAAATCTCAAGTTGCCTTTATTTCAACAAATTATTACATAACAGCTTTGGGCGCGCGCAAATTACGGGAAGATTTTAAAAACCGCACTGTTGTTAGAAAGCTTGTCAATTTTAATGAACTGAAAATCTTCAAATCGGCATCTGGACAACATAATATGGTTACAATTTTAACTAAAGGGCAAGATCACGAGGCAATAGCCAAAACATGTATAACAAAACGGATTGGCGATGCGACTTCGGAAGTTTTGAATAAAATAGTTAGTTGGAAAGATGATAAAACAGATTATTACGAAGTTGCACAAAAAGATTTATATGACGGCGATGAATGTTATATTCGGCTTACTGGCAACTCTGCTATATCTGTTGAACCAGTCCAAGTAATACTAACGAAAATAAAAAATCAAGGGACTCTGTTAAAAAATATGGCATTTATCAATCAGGGAGTTGTAAGTGGTTGTGATTATGTTTCAAGAAAGAATATTGATAAATTAAAGAAAAAATCAGGCGTTGTGCTGAATGATGGTATTTATGTGTTTAATTTACTCAATATTAGAGATGTAAATGTTATTAAAAATTTTTCAGATAGAGAGAAAAAACTATTAAGACCATTTTATAAAAACTCAGATATAGCGCGATACAGGTGCAAAAATAAACCAAGTAAATTACTACTTTATTTAGGAAAAAATACTTCAAACATAGATAACTTACCTAATATTAAGCAACATATGCGTAAGTATTTAGAAATCCTAAGAGATCGAAGAGAGGTGTTGAGTGGTAGAATAAAATATTTTCAATTGCAGTGGTGCAGAACCGAAAATATTTTTATTGATGAAAAGATTACCGTGCCATACAGAGCAGAAATCAATACCTTTGCTTATAATAACCATGAATGGTTTTGTACATCTGATTCCTACGTAATCACACAAAAAGATAAGGAAGTGTCTTTAAAGTATTTACTTTCGCTG
>Ga0307992_1002411_pt1 | contig 10658 bp, 13 predicted proteins | sample EllFjometagen133_FD_203162 | JGI IMG/M metagenome (GOLD analysis project Ga0307992, IMG submission 203162) | Marine microbial communities from Ellis Fjord, Antarctic Ocean - #133 | ecosystem: Environmental > Aquatic > Marine > Unclassified | place: Southern Ocean | collected 2014-10-08
CGTCCACACCGGACAACTGGTTCGATTCAGAGGCCTAGGCAGCCGCACCATCCCACAACGCTTTGACTACGTCGAGAATGGCGTGGCCCACTTCACCCCTCAAACAGACCTGGCGGGTAAATGATATGAGCAATAATGAGTACATAAAAGAGTACATGGTAATAGCAGTTGTAGCAGTGTCTATTATAATGCTGCTACGACTGGAACAACAACAAATAAGAGTAAATAATTCCCTCCCAAAGAGAGGTGAGCCGTTGATCTGCGATCAGACCAGGAACATCCAGATATACTCCGTTAATACAGAAACTGGATTATCAATGGTGATGTCCTTATTGCAGACTTACCAGGCACATCGCGGATACTATGATCTTCAAATAGAAGTAGGGACTCCTGGTCTTTGCACTAACCCCCAATTGAACCCCGGTGAGGCTTGCGTGTCATTACCTGTTTCGCTCCTAGTCTCCTCTAGGAGGAAGAGTCGTGCGTTCGGGGGGGACTGGGACAAACCACGCCATTCCAATGGATTCCTCTTCACCCATCTTGACGGATTTGACTTTGAGGATCAAGGTTGGCATTGCCCCAATTATTCTCTTAACCGTCACTGGTACTGGCTCCGTCTTCATACCTCTTGGGAAAATCAACTATACTACCCAGACAACTGGGTCGCCGAAGGTATTATCCTTATTGAAAACAAACCCCTGCGTGTAGTAGATACAGGAGGGGTTTTATCCTCTAACATCCAGGTAGAGTCACCATCTATGTATATGGTGACTCTACCTTAGAAACACTTTGAGCCTCCCCCTGACTGCTTCAGGGTCTGACTTCACCTCGGACTCCCATAGGCATCTCGTTTCTGACGACGAGCGAGCCATTCTGTTTTCCACCTACCAACGAACCGCTGGATCCGAGCAGTGACACGCTTAGGATGCTTGTGTACCTCGTCTTCCCAGATAACCAAACACATAATCCCACAAGCCTTGTAGTAGGCCACCATCTCCCGCTTGTGCTGCGTCCGACTCTGGCCAGTGAACTTTGGCCCGTGCCAATAACAGCCTAGTACTTCAACAACGGCAGACGTTCGTAGATCATTAAGGTCTATTCCCTTCTCCCGTTGAACCCGGAGTTGGCCGTCTGATAGGACGATGAAATCTGGATTACGGGCCCTCAGAGAACCCTTGGCCTTCACCCAATAGGCTCCATCTCCTGTATAGACCACTCGTTCTGGGAGCATCCCAGCCACCTTCTGCTCCAATTTATTTGGCAGATGAAAATACTTCTTCAAGAAGCCTTTGGTTTGGAAGAAATGATCCACCCCATACTTCAACCTGTTCGTAGCCACCCGCTTAGCCATTATCACTGGTGATTGATTCGGATTAGAGAAACCGAACCGCTCCAGGTTGGTATCCCGGATGCGCTGTTGTATGTCATATACACCAAAAGGATTCTCATGACCATAGCGGGTCAAGTTCGTGGCCTTTCGCTTAGCGACAACCTCTGGCTCTTGTGACCGGTTCTTCCTTCGAAGAAGGACCCTGACTTCCTCCGCTTGTGCGACGTTCGACACCCCGAACTTTGCTTGGACTGTAGCAACCCGTCGTTTCAAAGTCTTTTGAGCATTGACCTCTACTCCTGGGAACTGTTCTCGATAAGCAGCCACCTTGAGCCCGTGCACTATTCTCAAGTGATCAGATAGACGTTTTGCCCGATGATCAGGACACAACAGGCAACGCACATAGTCATCACCCTCTACCAGACCCTCTGCATATAACTTCCTCTTGAAGTGCCGGTCAAAGTTGAACTGAGAAGGGGGCACTCCTATCACCTTAGACCACAAAGCACATCCATTAGTGTGCTTTGGGATACCTTTTACAGCGATGGTTTTACCACAAGCGGGACACGAAACAGTACCAGACATGATACCTCCTTTGCGCCACTATAGTACCTGAACCGAACCAGCCTTGTAAACATATTTTTTAAGCACCTGGCGAAAACCCTGGTTCTAATTGGGTTTTAGATAAAATTCCGAGGCGACATCACGCCCCGACCAACACGCGGGCCGAAGGCGCTTCGGATCCCAATCCCATATTTCGGTTGTTGTAGCCCACGAATGAACTTCACGGTCCGAGCCTTGGCCTCGGTTGCCTTCTCGAACTGACCCTCGGCGTTAGACTTGAGGCTCTCGTACTTGCTCGATCTCTCGATATCAAGAGATACACCACCAATCGAGTACGAATTATGAGCCAAAATACCATTAGACAACATGAAATTCTGCGGACCTGGGACGGACAAATCGTAGGTGAATTCATTGGCAGGGAGCCGTTCCACCGTTAAAGCTTCAACAGTGTCCACACAACTGTCTTTAACAATGACGATGGGATCACCTGGCAGAAGGCTTCCAGCTTCCACCTCACGGATTCCAGGACCTTCCCTGTAGAACAGGGAATGATCTTCTGTGGTCTCAACGTGTGAACCATCTGCCAGAGTGGTCCGCACAATGGTTTTCATGGGAGTGTGGTGCTTCAAAACTGCAGAGACTACGTGGAGGCTTACCTCTCCGGTCTTTGGATCCACAGCTTGAGTCTTCAGTCCACCCGCCAGGAAAGCCTTCCTGATGGCATCTTTGATTTCTGGAGTCATATAGCACCTCGTTGTTCAAGAGCTTCCTGAACAGCAGTCACACAACCACCCAGGTCCTCTTTCAGTTCGTGTGTGGGGAATCGGAAAACTTCCCAGCCCCGGTTTCTCAGGAAAGTGGTTTTGCTCTTGTCCCGGCGAGGGTTATTTCCCACACCTGGAAAGCCACAACGAGTGCATCCGTGCCAGTAGCACCCATCCACTTCAATGGCGATCTTCAACTCGGGGTGGGCTTCATCTATTGCATAAAAAGCCACCTCGAACTCCGTGATGAAACCTGATATACCAGCACCAAGCAAAGCCACTTTGAACCGACGATGGGGTTTGGAGACCTTCCTCGAATAACGTCGCGCATGGGCCGCCCAATACAAAGACTCTTCCCGATGTTCCCGATGCCATCCCTCAACAACTCCACGAAACTCACCTGAAGACCATCGGTTCAGCATTTCTAACCTTCGAGATTCCCTAATTATGGGATCATTCCCTAACGCCCTCAAATGTAATACTGCCTGTTTTTGATAACCCTCTACCATAACTTTCTTAGCATGAACCGAAATTTGCTGACGAGTAATATCTCCTTCAGGTGTCTGAAACCTGGCCTTGAGTGTGGCGGATTGAGCGTTCCGTTGTTTATCCGTTTTCACCTTGTTCTTTGAGCACCAGGCAGAAAGGAGAGGCTCGTCAGGGTATTTCTTCTGGTAACTTGCCAGATCAAGATCTGAACAGGATTTTAAATGCCTTGTTGTGATCTGAGCCTGGTATGCTCCACATTCCTGACATACAATATAATGCTCACCCACCCGAAGATTGACCAGGCTAGCTAAATCTACTTTTGGACGGAGAGGTGTACAACCAGGAAGGGTAGTAAGTACACCTTCATTCAATAAAGTCCCCACCAGACGAGCGTTGAACCCGTACCGCAACTGAATTTGTCTCTTAGACAACCCCATCAGCCCTCCTCGGAACAGATGCTATGAAGTTCCTCAATAGGGATATCTACTTCTCGACCATCAGGAAGGTAAACTTTAACCTTTGTATCTCCAACGACAGAAAACTCCTCATGGACCCAGTTGATAGCGAGGGCCATCAGAGCGAACTGCATACCGCCGTAGTAGATGGCCGTCCTCCAAGACGGTGTCTCGTTGCACAACTTGTCGATGGTGCCAATGTAGGTGCTAGGTGGGAACATGTCCCACCAGTCCAGCCCACGCTCCAGGTACACCTTCAACTCAGCATCCTCCCACACGTAGCCGAAGACCCTGTTGTAGTCTCCGATGTCTGCCTCGTGCTCGGGGGGCCTGAAATGGTAATTTCTATCGGGACTATTCGAAATTATAACCTTGCTACGGTGCAGTAAAAAGTTATGCCAGTCTGCTGCTGTCAGGTCATACATGTACTTGCGGTCCGGGAGCCTCTTATGTGTCAGGATGGGGCCCACTCCTGGTCTATCCCAACCATCCCGAATAACCATGACACCCCCACCAACCCGAAGAGCCTCCATCTCATTCTTGACCCACGGAGTCAAAAACACCCGGTGACCTCCGGTAAGGATCATAGGGCCATCCTCGGTCTGTGCCTCCCAGATGGATTCGGGACCTACTTCGGCACGATGAACGGCCACCACAGGTTTCCACTCTGCCCCACCGGAATCAGAGGATACCGACTGCACCAACAGAGTGCCCCTTTTGAATGCTGCACGAATCTTATCATACTGAATATCAGAGAGCATTGTCCAACTCCTTCTCGGTCCAAATTTCAAAACCCCAACCCTGACTATCTGCCAGGTGTTCAGCCACTTTCAACCTCATTTGAACTTTGTCGCTGGCGGGGAGTTTGAGGACCCATGCCGCCTTGACCTCGATCAAAGTTTTACTACCATTCTGCCAAGTGACCAAAAAATCAGGGAGAACCCACTTCCCGTCGGGCAACTCAAAACGCCTCTCATACTCATAGAGAGTTACATTAGAGAGTCTTTCCAGAACAGTTACAGCAGCCTTCTCATAAGAGGACCGCACATAGACCCTATCCTTGGTCCCCTTAGGGGTACCAACCCAGGAAGCACGACCTCGAAGATATTTATTTGGGTTCTCCTGCATCCTGATAACTTGTGCCTTGGAGCGACGAGCCCTCTCTTCAGAGGAACGATGAAAAGCCAGCAAATGCTTCTTGACTTCAGGATTTCCCCAAACCTTTTCCTGAACTCTACGGGCTGCTTGGGCTCGCCGTTCAGGAGTCCAAGCAGCTCTTAAAACTTCACACTCCTCTGGAGATCTGACCCGACCCCGATGGAAATCGAAATCACCTGCTCCCCACCTGGCTCGAAGTTGGTCAGACAACCACGGCTTTTTCTCACCAGATCTAGCATGACCTGTTCTGGAAGCACTCTCCTGCCTATTCTTACGAGAAGCCTCATTCCACATAGCCTTAGTAAGCCGCTGAATTGCTCCATTAGAGAGCCCCGTGATCTCCATCATCTCCACCCAAGTACACCCTTTTTGGTGTAACTCTGTGACAAGAGCAGAACGTTTCTCCCGGACCCCTTTCGGAGGGCGGCCCCTTTTACGGAACATCTCCAGAGTCAGTCCATGCTGTTCCAACAAAGGCAATAGTTGAGGATGTGTTTTCATACTTACCAAGAAATATAGGATATATACTGTCTGGGTTTTAAACAGTTGGGGGAGGGGGGCTCAAATCATGAAGAGTACCCCAGAGATCATCCATACGGACAACCATCCGATCTCCATCCACGTCCAGTTCGACGGTCTCCTCCGCACCCACGCAATTGTCCCTGAGAAGAATCCGCAGCGTGTCTATCATGTCCTGCTCATTGGTTGTGTAGGAACTCGTCGTAGTGGTCGCTGTAGAGACCACAGCGAACTCCTGGACCACCTGCGTATACGGAGACCCCGCAAGCTCTCGGAACGTCCAGCGGATGCGGTACGTCCCCACAGTGGCACCACTAGGGATCAGCAGCGAGGCGTAGTATTCACCCACCGCTGGGTTCACCGGTGCCCTGGTCGCTGAACCGATGAGCACCTCGGACTCTGGAGGTCCATCGTCCACGTAGTAGAGAGCATAGGAGATCTCTGCCGCGTTGGTTGGCCCAAGGGCGTTGGTCAGGAAGATATCAAGATCGCCACGAACGACCTCGTCACCAGGTTGAAATGCTACGGCCATCAGTTCACCATTTGTTTAGGGTCCGTGGTCAAGATCTCAACCACATCAGTCACGAGACGAGCCCTCACGGCTTCAAGACCCTCTCGATGCATCCGAAGGCGCTCCACCACCACGCCGCTCCTTGTGGCTGGGCAGTAGTGGATGAAGTCCAAAAAGAAACTGTCACCGATCTCTGGCAGGATGCGGAAGGCGTTAACCTCCAGTGCAGGCTGCTCTTGTGTCCTGTCTTCTACAGGACATAGTACACGGTGGTCCTTCCCCATCAGCCGCCCTCAACAAAGTTCGCGGTGAGGCCCGCGTTGTTGTAGATCCCGCTCCGGGTGGCGGCAATGAGGACCACCTCTACCTCATCCACCAGAGCATTTGCCAGAGCATCCTCCGCCTCGATCACTGCATAGAGCATGGTCCCGTCGTCGTAGGTGGAGGGGATGGTGTAGGCGTACATGAACCGGCCTGTGTCAGCCGGTGCCACTGCGGACATAGCGGCAGCCGTCACCAGGTCATTCTTCGCGCCAGCAGTGCTGTAGGTGAAGATGGTGATGGTGGGGCCCACGGTAGGATCAAACGCGACGTTCGAGCCATCCAGGTATCTGATCTGGAAGATGAACGGGTTCCCGATGACTGCCTGCTTGCCCATGTCAGTCTCCCATGTGGGTCAGTGTCTTGAGGACCTTGATCTCATCAGCATAGGTGAGAGCGGAGACCTTTGCCCTGCGGTTGAAATACTGTGCCTTGAGGTCCCGGATGTTCTCGACACGTTCGAAGATGAACTGTGTCCGGCCCCCCTCGCGCTCGGTGCCTTCAAAGGGCACTTCTGCTGTCTTGAGGTAGGCTGCATAGTACAGGTCTGCGGTGCGGTATTTACCATCGGATAGCATTTTATCTCCTTACATGAACCATCCCCAGAGGGAGGTGTTGTCTTGTTCTACCCCTCTCTTGATATAGACTTGTCACCGAACGCACAAAGGCCCATGAGCCGAAACCCATGGGCCTTAATCTGTAGGGCTTAATCAGCCGAGGTTAGTTCCATCGTTGAGATAGACATGGCACAGGATGCCGGTGCCCGCCTCAGGAACTGCTGTGGTGTCGAGCAGGGTCGCACGAGTCTTGATAGCCGTGACTGCCGCTGCTGTGTAGGCATACACGGGGTTCAACACTACCATGGTGGTGTTGGTGGTGTACGCTGCGAGCTTCCCGCTGGCGAGGCTGATGTTAGCGGACCCGGTGCGTACCAGAGAAGCCCTGGCCCGATAACCCGCTGCGTCTGCTGCGAGGAAATCACCGGAGGCCTCGAACTGGCCCTGTGCTGTGATGAACGCGACAGTCTGAGCATCCGTGAAGACCGTCCGTTGAGCCAATGTCTGAAACTGACCAAGGACGTTCTCAATGATAGTCAACTCGGGCAGAGTGTAGACCTCACCCGATAGGATACGGAGGATGTCATCCACGGTGCCGAAGGACCTTGAGATACCTGCGCCAGCGAGGTTGCTGTTCACTGCGGTAAGCAGGATGATGGTGTTGATCCCTGCTAGGGTCATCGCACCACCCGCCATCGCAGAGGTCATGATGGCCTGAGCAATAGCGTTACAATCTGCCCAAGGCATCTGCGGTGCTACCGCAGATGCTGTACCACCGTCCTGCACGCGATCCTTAATGTAGGCCGCGAGCCCGAAGGTTGTTGCTGCCATTGCGGTCACGTCGTTACCACCACCCGTGGTGTCATCTGCGACTGCGTCTGCTGCGAGGGTGGTGTTACGAGAACCACTCACCCAGGAAGTGCTACTGACTACTGTAGCAGCAAGAGGGTCAAGGCCCTCTACCATATAGACGTTCTGATGAGCGCCCTGGTAGATGCTGTTCTTCTGACCAGCGTTGGGGTGTAGGTCACCTAGAGAGATGAGCATCCCTTCAAGGTCGTTCCGCCGAGGGACGATGTAGATACGGTTTGCCATGAGGGATCTCCAGAGGATTAGATGACGTTACCCGAAGCATCGTAGACCGTGCAAGCACGAGCGATGCCATCAGTGATGGTGCCAGCAGCTAGTGTAGCAGCGTCACCGGCTGCTCCATAAGTGAAGGCTGAATTCTCAAAGGTGTAGGTAGCACTCACCAGCTCGGAGAGTACGCCAGACACTACGGACAGATGCAAGTCGCCTGTCTCGACGATCTCGCGAACGTCGTTGAAGTTGACGTTCTCTGTACCCGTCTGTGTGGGGGCCACGCGGGGCTCACCAGGACGGAGGTGTGTGGCTGGAGCAGTGGAGGCGCGACCTCGGACGTAGCCGTAGGTGCCTTCTACAGTGTAGGCATCCTCGACGTTTGGACGGGTCACGAAGTAACCACGGTCTGTCGCGTCAAAGGTGCCACCAGCTACTTGGACCTGAGCGTTGTCAGGAATCAGGTAGCGCTCACCGGCCAGGATACGAAGAACCTCTTCAACAGTGCCGAAGGAGTTGCCGCCCGCACCATCAAGGTCCGAACCGGCGACACCCGCTGGGGTGTTGATCATCACATTGATGAGAGCGAGGGTCAGGTCTGTGCCTGCTGATGCAGCGGCTTCAATAAGACCAGAGATGGTCACGGCTTCCGCAGCCGTGAGAGCCTCGTTACCACCCGTGTCCTCGACGACGTTGATGAGGTAGGCTGACAACCCGTAGGTGTCGCCGTCTATGTCAAAAGACGCACCACCAGCAGCACCCGCCTGTGTCACGACGGCGGCGTTGACGCCATCGAGCAGGTAGAAGGTTTGGTAACCTGTCTGGCCTGAATTCTGCCCATCATAGGCGGGCGAGAATTGCGAGGAATTAGGACCGATATCAAGAACCTGAAGGAGACTATCCTCCAAGTCATTGCGGCAAAGAACAATATAGGCACGGGCCATTTGAAGACTCCTTGATCAGACGAGCAGGGAGCCGTCATCATCATACACAGTGACGACTCGGATTCCCGTGAGGGTACTTATGCGGGTCTGCATAGACCGCAGAGAAGGTGCTACCCTGGCCTGGACATCCTGGTCAGGGAACAAGGTGACACCACCAGCGAACTGGGCGAGTTGACCGCTATGCAGTGATGCCTGGAAGGCAGTCGTGTCTAGGGTCGCTCGGGCTTCACCAATCTCGGGGGTCTCGGCGTCACCACCAATAACCTCGGTGCTCTTCTTGAGCCATGCATCAGGGACGGCTTCACCATCAATGGTCAGACCAGAAGTCGAGGTGCTTGGACCCCACTCTCCTGAATACATCTGACTGTCGAACACAGTGTTCGAGGAGGTGAAGGAACCAACCTGTGTGGCGTCCCAAATGTGGATGGTGTCAGGAGAGGTAACCGCCGTAAACTTGGAGGACGCCGTGGGCACCTCATACTTACGACCTGCCATGACGGAGAGTAACTCCGCCAGTGTTGCTGCGGAGCTGCTTGTTGCCGCTACGCCTGTGAGGTCAGCAGAAGCCGTTGTGCCGAGGCTTGTGTTGATGAGGGTGAGGGTCAGAGCCGTCCCTGCATCTACGATGCCTTGGATGCCACCTACAGCCGCTGTAATGCTAGTAGCATCCCAACTCTCGGTCGCACGGGCCAAGCGGGCTGGCTCAGGCAGAGTGATACGTGCTTCGGAGCCTGCCACTGAAAGAGTGAGGGCCCAGTCACCAACATTGCCAAGTAGCGCAACTGCTGCACCCGTGAGGGCTTCAAGAGTAATCAAGGCACCTACGTTAGTGCAACCAGGATAGTCCGCCACTCCGAGGAGAGCTGACATTGTTATGATGGCACCCGCATCGGCCAACACTGTCGTCACGTTATCTGCTGTCAGTGCAGCGGTACCAGCGATTTGAACAATGAGGGGGTCACCCGTGGTGCCTGCGGTCGTCGCATTGTTCGCACCAGCAGAGAACTCAACAAAAACAACGCCTTCGATGAGGAGACGGTCAGCGGCTACTGGCAGGATAGCGAGCGTGATGTCCGCTTCGGCTTGATCCAAAGCACCGGGCTCAACACGGTCAACCAGGTAAGCAGCCAGACCCTCGAAGGTAGCCAGGTTAGACTCCTCTGGGATTCCAACAACCAAACCGGTCGTTTCATTGATCGCAGGCTGGTCCGTTCCGGGCCGACGCAGGTAGCGATTCTGTCCGGCTGGGTACGTTGGGTTGTTGTGCTGCGACACGTTGGGCCACAGATCTGTTATCTGAAGAACTCCCTCAGGGATGTTCGCTGTTGCCAGGCAGATATATGGCATCGTGTTTTTCTCCGTCACTGTTCAGGCTTCGTCTACTTCCTCTCGGCTATAGACGAAGTAACGACATCAACATCCGAGGTCTAGGATCCCATAGGCTCTGAATGTCGTAGCAGCAGTGGCCGCGAGGATAATCTCTTTGGTCCGACCAGAAAAGAATGACAGCTCTGAACCTGCCGCCAAAGTCTGCATAGGTAGTCCCGCACCGAAGGAGAAGAGCATGTCACCCGCCCCCATATTGGAAAGGGTCATCGCCTGGAGAGGGTTCGCGAACACGATGTGCAGTGGCCTCGGGGAGGCATCAGTCAAGTCGTCATTAAAGTTAGGAACTTCATTGATGACGCAGTCGGTCCCCAGGGGAACGGTCCCGCCAAAAGACACGGGCGGATTGGACTGCCCATAGATAATGGCCGGAGGCACGCAGTAGATGGGACCCAAGACTGGGTTCGTGGGGTCAGCGACGTACACCATGGTCCCTGCTACCAATGTAGCGGCGTCCAGGGCGATACGAGGGGCACTGGGTGTCGAGATCGCAAAGGCTCCTGTAGAGCCAGGCACGGGCGTTGGAGTGGCATCCTCAGCACCTATGGTTATCACCGCAGAGGGGGCACCCGTGTTCACA
>Ga0307992_1002412_pt1 | contig 10656 bp, 25 predicted proteins | sample EllFjometagen133_FD_203162 | JGI IMG/M metagenome (GOLD analysis project Ga0307992, IMG submission 203162) | Marine microbial communities from Ellis Fjord, Antarctic Ocean - #133 | ecosystem: Environmental > Aquatic > Marine > Unclassified | place: Southern Ocean | collected 2014-10-08
TGTTGGTGGTGCATCCACTAGCTGGGGAACTATTGATTCTGGATATCCTGCATCTTGTAGTGACTCAGAAAGAAGTATTAATGGAACGATTTATGCTTCGGCGCTAGCTTCTGGCAAAGATATATCCGATCCTTATGATTCTTTTGCATTTATTTATTAAACACTAGAAAGGACTAGATTATGACAAAAAAAGAAGAGATACTAGAATACATAAATACTAATATAAATGATACAAATTTTTTAAGAGTTCAAGAAATAGTTATTAGTGCAGATAGAGATAGCAGTTTGAAAACTGGAGATAAAGGGGGTAAAACCTTCGGAATGTCTAGAGATAACTTATTAAATGCTATTCTCTACGGATATAACGATGATTTACATGGACATGCTCCTGGAGATGCTCATCTAATTCAAATTCTAAGTTGGGCAACTATTAATAAATAATTATATGAGAAAGGAGTGATATACTATGCCAAAGAACAATTCCAACCGTGAAAAAACTTTTAAGAATAAAATGCGAGCAATGCCTGGTGACTTCTGGGTCATAGACAATATATCACTCTATAGTAATTATTTAGATATGGCTGTTTTACCTGATGGTTTTATATTAGATGATTACAAAGATCATTTCGATCAATTTGTAGAAGAAATCGAGCTGGATGAAAAGTATTATTATACACCTTCATTATTTGCGCATGAGTATTATGGAGCTGCAGAATTAGACTTTCTTGTATTATACTTTGCTAATATGAGTACATTATTTGACTTTAAAACCAAAACTATAAAGGTATTACCAATTACGAGTTTAACAGATTTAAATAGATTAATTGTAGAATACAAAGCAGAAGTTAAGAATTCAAAAGCAAATCCTACTCCATACGAGATATTTGACCCAATCAAGTATTCGGATCTAAAGGAAAAAGAAGCTCAACTAATTGCAGCTAAGATGGATAACATCGTTGCTACAACTAGTGTGCCTATAGTACCGACAGCATCTGGAAGTGGAAATAATTCAACGACTAGTACAATAGATATAAAAAATAAATTTGCTAAAAATAAAATTGCTATTGCTAGTTTTTAAAAAAAAAAGATAACCCTGAGGTTATCTTTTTTTTTTAGTTTTATCCTAGTCGTACGAAGATAAGCCATTTAAATCCGACCATCAATCCGTAACCTGTAAAATAAAATATAACAATTATTCCAAATGGTATGACTAGTAATATCTTTCCGATAATATTAGCATATAACCATGTCAAAATAACAGCTCGTCCTAAATCAAAATCATCTATAGCACCGCCCACAAATCCTATAAGAAATGGAATAAATGTGATACTGAGTAGTACTGTGAAAAGCAATGATTCTATAAAGTTCATCCGTTTTCTCCTTTAATTGGTCAGTCATATTGTATAGTTACTTTTTGTAACAACTACATCGCATATGTATATTGTGGCTCCTCATAGTTTTCTAAGTGGTCAATTTTTCCCAACTATTAAATACATCAGAGACGACATTTTATTTTATGTTATTGTGAAGTCTTTTGAATACAATACTCCATAAGATTCGTCCCATGTCAATACTATATGTCCACGAGTGGTCATACCACTAGTGTCTGCTGTCCAATTTCCTTGGATAACTAAATTATTTTTATCACTTGTATCTATACTTCCCATTTCAATGTTATCTATAGTTGCATAAACACCGGCTCGTACCCATACTTGTATGTCTTCATAATTATTAAATATTTTTATATCCTAGTTTGAAACTATCTAACTATTCTTTTTTATCTATTTTCTCCAACAGCATTTCCTCCTTATTTCTTCTTCTATATTCCATCCCTAATAATTTAACATATACCACAATAGGGCGTCTTCGTCATCTTCAAATTTACGAATTAATGATTCCTTTATTAACGTTTTAGGGTATTCATTATACCAAACTGCTTCAAAGTTATTGTTAACTAATAATTTAATATCAGTGTAATAAACCATCTTGATAAATTCATGTGGGTACAGACGCGTTCCTAATCTGAGAAGATCACTTGGTCCACATACACTTTGTATTACATAGTATTTATTCATAATCTACTCCTTGTTCCCTAAATTAAGAAGAATAGTTTCCTATTCTTCTTTTTTATTTGGTATTAATAATACATTAAAATAACGTTCTGTTAATTTAAGTATTCCCTTTATTTCTGATATATCTTCTAGTCGCTTAACGAAGTCTTGAATGACTAATCGTCCTGCGGCTTGTTTTGTAATCATACGTCCTTTTAACTTCATAGTGACTTTAACATGGTCTCCTTTTGATAGGAATTTCTTCGCATGTTTAAGTTTAGTTTGTATATCGTTCTCTTGAATTCCAGGGCTTAATTGTATTTCTTTAACACTGATTGTAACTCGATTTTTTCTCTGTTCTCTTAAACGCCTTTGTTGATCATATTTATTCTTCGAATGATTCATAATTTTCGCAACTAAAGGTCTAGCGTCTGCAGGAGAAACTAATACCAAGTCTAATCCTTGTGCCTGTGCCATTCTAAGTGCTCCTGCTTTTGCAAGAACTCCACGTTTAGCACCTGTTTCGTCTATTACAAGTATTTCCCTGTTAGGAATATTCTCATTTATATATTGTTTATTAACTATTATAGTGTACCTCCTTCATCTTTTAGTTTATCTTAATCTTAATAACAACTCTAATTGTTCATCATCAAGTAATTTAAATATTTTAACATCTTCATCATGCAGTATACAGTCTAAAAGAAAGTTTACACTACTTCCAATTCCAGTCCATCTAGCTAATGGTTTGTAACCTAAATATCTCTCTAATAATACAATATATTCTGTAGGATTCATCTGTGTGGGAAATAGTTTCCCTTTTCGATGTTCTAGTTTCACCATTACTCTAATGGCTATGCCTTTACTGCTAGTTTTCAGAGTATCAACCTCAAGAACATCAGAAAGATTCTCAATTTTATTAATAAGTTTCAATACACGAAGGCCCATCTTCATTTTATCTGTCATCACTTTATAGTTTCCAGTTGGAATATTCCGTTGTTAATTGCATTAAAATATTCCGCTGTTAATTGCATTAATACTCCTTCTTTTACAAGCTTAATAACATCTACTGAAATTTTGTTTACTGATTCATTGCTGATTGTGCCTTCGATAGGTGTGTCATCAACGATTTTCTTTGTCTTTTCATCATACAGCTTAGCAAATAATTCAGCCTCTTCTAAATCATATTTACCCATTTTGAGATCCATTAAAAAATCGTGTTCCTCACCTACAGGTTTCAATGCTTCACTATAAAGTTTTGTTCCTTCAGCTAAGTCTCTAACTAGATAATACAATCTTACAATGTGATGTAATTGTTTTGGATCGTATCCCCATTTTGCAATTCTATCCTTTGTTCCTTCAAATTCTTTCTTCAGTGCAACGTGCTTCATGCATAGCATACCATAAGCAGCTCTCATGATTTTAGCACGTCTGTCATTTACAAGGTCTTCACCATATTGAGTGAATGAATTTCCACCCTTAACAATAAAGAATTCTGTAAATAATAATTCAACATAAGATGGGTTTGATTTTCTTAATAGCTTATCAAATTTTCTAATGTCTTTAACTTCAACTTGACCCCACTCATGTTCGATAACCTTTGAGTACGGTTTACGATTGCTATATAAGTCTTCAAATGTTGGAAGAATAAATGCTTTACAATCAATATCACTCATATATTCTTCTGTATAAGAAGCTTGATCATAATTTTGACTACCTTGTAAGAATATTGCAATTACATTAAATGCAGGTCTTCCTGCAATTCCTTTTGATTTATCTTCAAGAATTGGTGTTTCTAATTGTAGCTTGATAGCTCTAAGAGCTGATCTAATTTCTGAATTAGTCATATTCTTTCCTCCTTCTCCTTATAATATTGCAATTGCAAATGCTGCAATTACTAAAACAAAAATTGAATATGTTATTTTTTTATTTGATATAAATAAACTTACAATCATTAAAATAATTGCAAGCATCCATGCTCCTAATGACAATATTGCTATCATTCTACTGGAATCTTTTTAGCGCCATCACCTAAATATAAAGCAACTGATGTTGCATTTTTTTCATTAAATTTAGTTGCATCTTCTTTAGTAGAATCAACTAAATACCTATGTTCTTCTTCTCTAGTATAGACTCCATTTTTGTCTATTACATAAAATTCTTTTTCCATTTTTAGTTTTCCTTCTATTGCAATTTTACCCATAATTTAAATTGTTCATCGTCAAGGTCTAAATGATGCTGAATTAATGATATATAAATCCGTATAAATTCTTTTTCTTCACTTGAAAGTAATACATTATCTAAAAGGCCTATTACTGTTCTAATATTACAACGATCGAGCAGCATATGAAACCTCATTTGTCCATCTGGCTCATGTAATATTTGAGAATTTAAAAATAATACACGGAGTGCATAACCTTCATCTATTTTCATTTTTTCTTTAACTTCTTCATCCACAACTCAATATCATCATAATATTTATCTTCATGTGCTCTATCTTTTGTATATTTTACTATTTGTTTTTCTTCTAAATCATCAATAAACTCTTTAAAATTCATTGTAGGCTCTCTATTTTCTTCAAGGCACTTTTGTATATATTGTCTCCATTTCACTTTGTATATTGATTTGTCTGTAAAATATGTAGCAACAAACATTATTATAAGAAGTATTATAAACAAAAGAATAAATTGTAAAGTTAAATCCATAATATATTTCCTCCTTTATTCAGTTCTATATCCGTTTAGTCTTCTATATAAATCTAATTCATCATGGTCATCAGATTCCATAATTACTACTCCCACTAAGTTCTGTGTTTGAATTGATTCATATCTAAGATTGCCATCATAATGCATAGACCTATCCGTTTCTTCTTTATATATAATAACATCATATATACCTTTTGATTTGAATGTATTAGAAAAGGTGCTTATATTATTTTCTAAAATATCAAATTCATCTGTATTAAATATTTTGCTTTCAATAATATCATCATTATCCATTAAGAAATATTTCTTATAATATATCATTGTAATTTCACCCATAACTCTAAATCTTCTCTATCATCAGCTTCCATATAAATATCACAAAAATATGCTTTGAAATTATTGAGTATTTTATATAAAAATTTTTTATTATTATGAACCCATGCCGTATTTGTATTTGCTTCAAGCAAGCATTCTTTCCTCATTATAATATATGTTTTGCCATTATCGTCTGTAAGCAAAAGATATTTTTTAATATTTCTATAACGCTGTTTTTTATAACGTATATAGTCGTCGTGTCCCATTCTCATGAGTTTTCCAGTTTCAGTATCTGGTAGTATAAGCATTATTTACAACTCCTAAATCCGTTTAATCTTCTATACAAGTCTAATTCATCATAATCATCAGACTCCATTACAACCCAGCCAACATGATCTGGCCCATTTAAGTACATTTGTAAAATCCCATCATCACGTATAAATGTACCATCCTCATTTAACTTGAGGGTGTTTTTAGTTTTATTAAAAATTCTAAATTGATATTTTTTAATAACACGTGAATCCATGATACGAAACAGCTCATTGGTGAAGAGATCAGAGTCTAGAATCTGATCATTCCTCATCAAGAAATATTCCTTATATTGTTTTACTTTTTCGTCCATCAGGAATAACCTCCCCGTTAAATGTCAGTATATTATTTTCTAATACAAGAACATTTACTATTTGGCTTAAATTACTGCAAGGATCTATTCCAATAAAATTTTTGTATATAAACGGAGTATGAACCATATCATTCTTTCCACTAGTTCCAAATACTCTGTGCAATCTATATGCATGCCAGTGTCCAAATACATAATTCAAATCTTGTTTTTCATAGTGCATAACAAATTTTTCTGTTTTAGCCCAATTATCTGGCTCCCATTTTTCATTTAGATAATTTATATCTGTATATCCTGCATGAGTGAATGAATACATTCCAATAACGAATTCATCTTCCCATTCATCTGCCATCATAGATATTAATTCTGGATAATTTTCTTTTATTTTTGCAATAATAACTTCAGGATGTTCCCATAAAAATTTTGAAGCGTCAAGTCCTGCTAAACTATCAAGTGTTTCAATCATTCCATTTTGTTGACAATTAAATATTCCATCATTCAATTCTAAAAGGAATTGTAGAAAGAATTCATCATGATTTCCAAGAATACCTAAAAGACGTTCTTGTTTATGATATTTAATTAAGAAATCAGCAACATTGCTATTTTCTTTTCCACGATCAAAGTTATCTCCTAAACTTAGTAAAATGTGCTCTTTATTTTCAGGGTCAAACCCTGCGTTATCTAATGCTACAAGGAGAGCTGAAAAGCATCCGTGTACATCAGCAAATATAAAATATTTTTTCATTTTTTCTCTCCTTTGCTTTAGTTTTCTTTACAAACTCGTTTAATAAACGTGTTAAATTCTTTCTTTATTACTATGTCATTAATATTAAAATGCAAATGTCCTTCCTTTGCCCATTTCATCATAATTGTATTTTGTTCATCATCACTAATTGTTCCCTCATTAAGAATTCCATGCTGAACAGAAATAGCATGATTCAGGATTCGCATAACTGTAAATTCTTTTTTACTAACTTCTCTTCCAAAAAATTCATTTAATTCGTCTTTTATTTTTTCAAATAACATTATGTTATCCTCCTTATTTATTTAGTCTTATATACAATTTTAATTCTTCATCATTTTTCATTTGTTTTTTTATGTACGGATTAATTAATAAATATCCAAAATTTAAAGTTTTTGAGTTATCCATAATAAATTGTTTTGATATATTTTGATATAATGAAATAGCTTCCCATTCATTTTTTTTATATTTGCTTTTAAATGCATATAAAAAATCTTCAGATACTGCTTGAAATTTATATAATTGATACATATTAAAGTTCTGATATCCCATTTTTAATAAATACTTCTCATCTAATTTCTTATAACCTGCAATATCGCTTACACGAAGTATTCCTGCGTATATTAATACTTTTGCAGCCGTTGTACTAATGCATTTTTCGAATACTTCACTATCTGTTAAAAAATCCCAAGCTTCTTCTAATAATTTGCCTATAAGTTTAAAACTTATTATAATTATTGCAACTGTCATAGTTATTATAAAAGATAAAATATTTAAAGGAAATAATATTATATTTAACAATATTTTCATCATATTTTCTCTCAACTTACAATTGACGAATCATCGTCTAAACCTTTATATACTTCTTGAAGTAATATTTGCCCATAAGCGTTGAATACCTCTAATTGAAGACATTTGTCTATTATTGGCTCAGTACTATTATTAGTTTCGTTTATAGATTTTTGAAGTTCTTCTACTAATTTTGCAGCGCCTTCTTTTGCTTCAATTACATCAAAATCAACATATTCCTTATCTGTATCTTTTAAAGTTTCATATCGAATCATAATATCATTTATTTTTTTATTAATACGGTTTTCAATTTCAGCAATTAAATCTTCTGAAGCCTTTAAAGTTTCTAAGTATCGTTTATTTATAGCATTATCTAATATATTCTTTTTCTTTATAAGTGTATCGGTAACTAATACTAAAATAATACTAATAATTATTAAAGTAGTTATAATTATATAAATAATCATTTACTATTCCTCCTTATCTTTTTAATTTGAATAACAATTTGATATCATCTGTTGTTCCTAATCTATCAATCCATGTATAAACTTGTTTTAGTTTTTCGATTCGTATCTCTTCATTGTTTCCGAACACATTAAAATACGGTGATGTTTCAATATCTTTAATAACGTTAAGCATACATTCTATAAATTCATCACAGAATCTTTCGCTCTCCCAATAAGACTTGTATAAAAATGGTGGTCTCTCTGCTGAAGTAGATGATACTAATTCCTCACGGAAAGAACGTTTAAGCTCATATATTACGTTATCTTCTTTGTCATATCTTGCAAGTTTTAATTCTCGTAAGATTTCTTCCAATAATTCTTTTTCTTCCATTATCTCACCAATCTCGCTAATAGCTCTACATCGTCATTTGTTCCATAGTATTCACCTAATGAATCTAAGTTACATATATTATTTCTAAAAATAGTCTGTGAATTTTCTATAAAAAACTTAGCAGGTATTTCTAAATCCATTAATTTATTACTTGTTATTTCTTCCCAATCAAGCTCATCAACAAGCTCTGTAAATATGTCTTCATCAAATGATTCAATAAAACTCGTAACGTCAGTTGATCCTACATATTCCATTGCTGTTCTAAGTTGATCTGCATTATAATGCTCAATTTGCATGCTTAATGTTCTATCTGTAAAATCTTGCATTGGGTCGTTATCATCATTTTCAAGTTCATTATAGATAAGATTAAACTGATATGTAGTTAAATGTAATGAATACTCGCATAATATAATAAGCATTTCAGTACTACAAACTTCAACAACATCACATAAAAATCTATCTTCAATTTTGAAGTATGTATTAAATGGAGGTCGTTGGTACATTACTTTAACTAAATCTTCTAGTGTTTTAATTATTTCCATTTTAAAATAGTTCCTCTAACCAAGTAATATCTCCACCGAAACTCATAATTGTAGCATATGCAATTGCAATTGCAGCAACAGCAAGAATATATGCTATTAAAATTTTTTCAGTTCCAAAGAATATTACCAATATGAATCCTGTGAATAATGCTCCTAATATTTCTTCTATCATTATTTTTCCTCCTTTAATACATAATTTCTGTATCATTTCCAAATACAACCCATCTACTCCCTAATCCAAGAAATATCATTACTGGAGCTAATCCAAGAATAGTTCCCCACATAATGCTTTCAGGTATCATTCCATATTCAGTATGTAATACCATAAGTGCAAATAGTCCTATCATATATGATATTAAAAGAATTCTACTCAATATCATAAAAAACCTATACTCACTACCTAGAAAAGCTAATGACACGCTTATAAACATGATAATCATAAATAATATTATAGTCATAATTTTCCTCCTTATTGTAATTTTGCCCACAACACTACGTCCTCATCGGCATTTAAATTTTGTTTTATAAGTTTTACTAAAACGGGACGACTTTTATATTCTATAATAAAGTCCATATCAATTTTGCCATACAATCGTATAAATGTCAACATCCCATAAATGTGAGTGACTTCCCACCCATCCGTCTGCTCATTAGAAAATAATTGTTCAAACTCAATATTTGATATATTTTCTTTATTGTTTCTATAAAAATCGCGACCTCCATTTTCAAAGTTCATATTAACTTTGTTTCCTGGATACATTGCAAACTTTACACGAATTTGTGCATCTGTTATTAAATGTTGTGGTTCCTCACCACTTAATATATACTCTATTCTAAAAAATTCTTTTGCCATTGATAATTCTGTTTTTTTAAATAGTTCCGTTAGATATATGTCATACATCTTTATTAATTGATTCATAATTAAACCTCCCTTAAAAATAAAGAGAACCCGAAGGTTCTCTTTTATGTAAAACTTCTTCTACCGTGAGTTTTCATACCGTTAGTAGACATTTTATCTTTTGCTACATCTTGAATTGTAAGATTTGATAATGATTGATTCTTATTAATATCTTCAATTAAAGCCATGTCATTTCCATCTTTAAATCGATGTTTGAATGATGTGATTTTCGGTTGCTTACCACGTACCTTAACTAATTTGAACACTAAGAATCTATCACTATATTCTAATTCTCCGAACTCATTTGTCTGAGAATGCTGTGTCTTACCTAATATGAATGCATAGTCGACATTCTGAATGAGATCAATGGATTCTCCGACATTACTCGCACCCATCTTATCAACGGCGGCAATTTGCCCTTCCATTGTGTTCGATGCTTCGTAATCTCTAAAGGCGCTTCTATTCCATTTATGTTCAGTTAAGTTCGTTAAACTTAACCCGCTTTCGCAGCTCATATTTTCATATGAGATCAGACTATATCTTCACCCTTTACAGGGGCTTTCAATTTCCACTCACTTGAGTGTACTCTACTCACTTCCATCTTTCGATGTGCTTTCGATAGTCGTTGAACTTATAAAATAATTATCTAAAATTTTTTCTACATCATCATATTCATAATATGATATTCTAAGAAGAGCTATATTGTTATTCTCACAAAATACATTTTTAATATTGTCTCTTTTTTGAATATTTAATAAAGAATCTTTATCTTTTTTATTTGAGAAACTAAATCTTTCCTCAAAATGTTGTTCTCCATCATATTCTATTAAAACAAATTTATCTTTCATAAATACTTGAAAATCAAATGGTAAAGGTCTTTCACTTTTACAATCACTAAATCGTTTTTCTTGTTTGAATTTGAGATTGTTAGTTTTTAACCAATTTTTTATTTTTTCTTCACCCTTTGATATTCTGCATTTAGGACATCGTTGTCCCATATTTACAAAAAATCTGTATTTCATTTCAAAAACATGTCCACACTCTATATGTTTTATTCTAATTTTTTCATTACTAGTTCGATATTCAGACATTAATTCATATTTATTATCTGAAACTTCGCGTATCTTTTCTCTTACATCTCCAGTGGTATGTCTTCTTCTT
>Ga0307992_1002413_pt1 | contig 10655 bp, 13 predicted proteins | sample EllFjometagen133_FD_203162 | JGI IMG/M metagenome (GOLD analysis project Ga0307992, IMG submission 203162) | Marine microbial communities from Ellis Fjord, Antarctic Ocean - #133 | ecosystem: Environmental > Aquatic > Marine > Unclassified | place: Southern Ocean | collected 2014-10-08
ATTAACGACTGGTGATTCCTCTTCAACACCAATTTCAGTTTCGGCAGAAAGAAATTTTAAATTCTGATAATCACCTTGATAAATCGTTCCAATTTTCTTCTTATCTTTTTCTATCGCATTATGTGGACAAGCAATCATACAAGCGGAACAACCAATGCATTGTTCGGGTACTAATACCGGATAATTACCCTCGACAAAAACAATCGCATGTTCTTTGCAAACTTCCGCACATCTTCCACACATCTGACATTTTTCTTTATTAATTTTGGGTATAGGCTGAAAAATATCTTTGATTTTTTTTCTTTTTATATCTAAAATCAGATGATCATTTGGGCAATCAACATCAGCATCAATAATTATTGTATTATATTTTTTCGTTAGCTCAACAGCCAAAGCCGTTGCAACAGTTGACTTTCCTGTTCCTCCCTTGCCACCAGTTATTGCAATTTTCATTTTTTCCTTAATTCTTATCTTATGCCAGCATGTTGCGGACCGCTAGAACCTGTTAACTCCTCAAGATTGCCAGCGAGAAAATCCTCTATTACTTTTTTAGTTTTTCCTTCGCCCTGAAAAATTTTAATTCCAAACTGTTCAAATATCGAGAATGCTCTAGGACCAACATTAACAGTAATTACTGCATCAACTTTTTCTCGAGCAACAGTCTCTCCAGCAGTTACGCCTGCCCCGCCCACCTGACTTTTAGCAGAATTTTCAATCGCTTTAAAATCTTTCACCTTCTTGTCCTCAACGTTAACTATTAAAAAATAATCACATCTGCCAAATTTATTATCGACGCTACCATCTAGATCATTTTCACTTGAACTTATTGCGATTTTCATTTAATCTCCATTAATTTTATTCTTTAAATATCTGAATTATATTATTTGTTTACTAACAAATTATACCATAACAATGCAAGCATGCTAAAAGATTAAGTTGATATTAAACGGCTAGTTTTTGATATTCACTACTTATAGTGTCCACTTCGGCAACTACAATTTTACTTTCCATTCTTTCTGACCATAATACAAAGATTATGTGTACACTCAATACCGTTATCGTCACAATACTTGATCGCTTGATCGCTTTCACTTCCCGGTTGCATCCAAACTTTTTTAATCCCCAATTTTTTTACATCTTTTAAAATTTCTTCCGTTGTTTTAGGTGGAATAACAAAAATAGCTGTTTCTATCACTACATTAACGTCCAAAATGCTTTTGTAAGCTTTTAAACCAAGAATCTTGTTCTCATTAAGATTTATCGGTATGGTTTTATATCCTGATTCCTTTAAATCTTTCAAAACCTTGTAACCGTATTTTTCTTTATTACTGCTAGCCCCGATTACAGCACAAAAATCTTTTTTGTTAAGAATCATCTTTTTTTAAAATATTTGATCAAATTTCAATCGCATCCCACGGACAAACTTTAGCAGCTTCTGACAAACAATCTGCGTTTTCATCCTTAATTACAGCAATACCATCATCCCCGATAGCGATAGCTTCAGGACAAGAGCTAACACAAACACCACAACCAGCACATTTTTCTCTATTAATTTTCGCCATTATATTTCCCTTTCATTTAACATTTATATATTTTTTGACCACAATCTAAATTATAACCAATTTAACACCTTTTAAACTCTTGATACAATTTGGTTTTTTGATCTATTGATCTATTTTCATCAATTTTAAAATCATTTTTGAAATATTGCCAAATTTATTATTTTTAAGTTTGTAAAATCTATCACGTCCCCTATTCTCATAATCTATTACTTCTAAATCTTTTAGTTTTTTTAAATGTTGAGAAACAGCTGATTGTGATAAACCACAATTTTTTACTAAACCGTTAACATTTCTCTTCTCATCCATTAAGCAAGAAAGTATTTTCAGCCTAGTAATATTTGAAAACGCTTTAGGCATTTTTTTCATCATAAAGATATATTAGCAAGTACTAATATGTTTGTCAACAGATTATTTTTTAATACTCCAGCTCTTCTTTCTTCGATGAAATGAAGGCAAACCAAGAACGAAGAATTCTTATTATTGTTTTAAACGGTGCTTCAATAAGAAAATCCAATGCTAGTAAAAACGGATTCAATCTATTTAATTGATCAGACATCATCCGACCTATTTTTATAAATGGCAAAAAGGCAAGTTCTACCACTGAAGTAACTGAGTCCTGCCTACCTCGCTTTACTATTAGCTCTTTTGAGGCAGTACGGATTCGAAAAGAGAGAAATGAAACTGCTGAAACAAAGATAAGAAAAAGTATGATAGAAATAATACTAAATTCCAAAACAACTAATCCCCAGACAACAAGAACCAATATGGCGAGCGAAATTAATGAGAGCAAATAACCGAAAACTGTAGATGTCCTGCTCTCTTTCTTGTACCCTATCTCTATCTTATTTTCGGTTGCCAGTTTCCCCTGCCAAATTATCTCCTCGAGTGCCACCAAAATCTGATTGCTATTTTTTGAAGCTATCTTAGGGATAGTAAGACCGGAGAGAAACATGAGAGCTGGCGGAAGAGATATGTTTACCGAAAGGGCCAACCAAATTACTTCACCGTGAAGATACCGATCAATTGGAACCTCGAGTAAAAATGCAAGAATTATCTTTGTCAAAAACACAAAAACCAGGGCGCGGAGAGTGCCTCGCCAAATTTTATTGTTTGATTCCTGTTTTAGCGACTCGTAAACCTCCATACAATTTTGAATCAAAATAGAGGGATTATCTTCAACAATCTTTTTGGTAATATCTTTCGACAGAAGTGTGGTCCGAAAAACCACAAAAGGAGAAGCGAGATTTCTAGTAGCAATCAAGCACTGATTGCGGAAGGGGTGATTGATATGTTTGTCTATTCTATTCATGAAGGGATCGACGCTTCTGGAGATTTTTTGTATATCCTCTTTTGATAAATTTTTCCACTTGGGCTCAATCATAAGCAAAGTATAGTAGCTAAGCAAACTGACATCTGGTTTTAAAACATTGGTTATGACCGCAAGTTTTATCTGGATATTGCAATCTTCTTTGGAAATCTGAGACTTTTTATGATCAAAATTGTTTTTAACCGCATCAAAAACAAAATCGATAAATTTCATGTCCGCATCTTTGGGATTCACAATCTCCTCTATCTCCGCTGCACACAAACCAGAAAAATATTGAACTATCTCTGTTTTTGTTTTGTAGCCTGAATTTGCAACCCGAATAATATCTAAATGCTTTTGAAGCACTGCTTCTATTTCTTTGAATTTATCTTTGTCGATTGTTTTTGGTGTTATGTAGTTTGCCCAAACCAACTCGTTGATCAGATTGTTCAAAAGACGATCTGGCTTAATCTTCGGCATCATCACGATGTTTCTCTTCAAGATCCTAGCTATAGCGCTTTTAAAAATCAGATGCGACTCCTGATACTCTACCGCTGCCCGAATTTTTTCATACCAAACAGCAGAAGTGACCTTGGCATCATTGTCATGTTCCTTTTTTGCCTCAATATTGATACCTTCAAAATCACCTACTAGCGCAAGTGAGGAATTGGTTATATTTTTCTTTATATTTTCTTGCATGCAATCATATTATAGCAAGCTTCCCAAAATATCAATTTTATGATAGTTTATTTGTTGATATGAAAAAGATATTTTCCCACAAACCGGTGATGCTCCAAGAGGTGCTTTCGGCCTTTGAATACCTAAAAGGCAGGAAAAGTGCCATTTTTGTTGATGGAACTCTGGGTCTTGCTGGGCATAGTTTGGCTATCGCTAACGAGCTAAAAGCAAAAAGAAAAAAGATTAAAGTTGTTGGTATTGATAAAGACCAAGAAGCGCTCGTTATTGCTAAAAAGAATATTGAGGAGGCTGAATTATCGGATTCGTTCACTTTAGTTTATGATGATTTTTCGAATATCAAAGAAATAATAAAAGGACTCAAAGAAAGCAACGTCGATGGAATCTTGCTTGACCTAGGAGTCTCTTCGATGCAACTAGACGACAAGTCTCGAGGCTTCTCTTTCGAAGACAGAGAACAACTTCTCGATATGCGTATGAATAAAAATCAACACAAGGATGCGGAATATGTTTTAAATAATTATTCCAAACACGATTTAGAAAATGTGCTCAAAGATGGCGAGGAGAAATTTTACAAAAATATAACCAAACTAGTAATTGAAGCTAGAAAAATTAAAAGAATAAAAACCGTAGGAGAACTAGTCAAGATAATCGAACAAGCGTATCCTTTGAAACTTAAAGCTAAAAAAACGAACTTCGCTACTGGCACTTTTCGCGCCCTTCGTCTTGAAGTAAACGACGAGATATCTGACTTAGAAAAAACTATAGAAAAACTGATGAGCGTACTATCTCCGGGTGGAAAATTAGCAATTATATCTTTTCATTCACTCGAGGACAGGATAGTTAAACATAAATTTCGTACGTTAGAAAACCCCTGTACCTGTCCCCCCAAACAGCCCTATTGCACCTGTGGAAAGAAAGCTAGTCTCAAGGTGTTGACCAAAAAACCAATCATGCCTAGCGATGACGAGGTAGCCGAAAACCCACGTTCCAGGTCAGCAAAACTTAGAATTGTAGAAAAAATATAAAGGGTATTAAGCCCTTTTCACGTTTTGATTATTTGACTATAGTGTCATGTAATAACAAGTAAAAACAAGAGAATTGCTTGACTCAACCTGCATTTTTTTAGATAATGTATATAGAAGAAAATTGAGGCTAGTGAAAAGCCTAAATAATGGAGGGATTAGATGCAACTTCCCACTTGGGATGTATTTATTGGCTTGGCGTTTGTCATAGGCATTGCTTATGGTTTTATTTTGCGCCGAGAAAAAACCATAACAACTCTTTTGTCTACCTACATTGGCCTGGTTATCGCTAGTAGCTTCTCTGACAGCATATTTAGCTTCTTCCAAGGCGATACTGTAATAGCTAACCAGATTTGGATTAAGTCCAACGCTTCTCTCTCGACTATATCAATCGCCGTCTTCCTAATATCAACTCTGTTGGTTTCTGGCTCGATAAATTCCTCCAGCACTAGATCGGGAGACACGTCTCCACTAGAAGTAATTCTCTTTAGCGCCTTAAACGTGGCCTTGATAATATCTATTATTTTGGGCTTCCTGCCCGAAGAAGCGATAACAACGACTCTAGAGGGATCGAAAGCTGCGAGCACAATATTTGCCTTTAGAACTTGGTGGGTAGTAGTGCCTCCGATTGCTCTAATAATTATGAATTTTAGAAGAAAATAATATAATTAAGTTTTTACTATGATATTTTTACGATGGATACTAAATACTTTTATTCTGATGCTAGTTGCCCACCTTGCCCCCGGTGTTTCTATTGAATCTTTTTGGTCTGCACTTATTACTTCACTAATATTTGGTCTAATAAACGCAGTTATAAGACCGGCTTTACTTCTTCTGACTTTGCCGATAAATTTCTTAACTCTAGGCCTATTTACACTAGTAATAAATGCTCTTATGTTTTGGCTAGCCGGGTCAATAGTGAAGGGACTTTCGATAGATAACTTCTGGTCAGCATTTTTCGCCGCCCTTCTTTACTGGTTGATAGTAATGGTTGTAAACTACATTGAAAAACCAAAAGTAAAAGTAGTCAAATAATTGACGAAGTGATGGATATGATATATAATCATTGAGTCTTGAGCCATCTAGCTTGGCTTTTTTCTTATCATGGATCGTTAGTCCCGATGCAACAAAGTTGTTCGGGATCCCGATAGGCTCAAGCCTCATCGGGACTCAATTGGTAATAATAATGAATCCTTGCGTTTACATTCTTTTACTTGAGAATAGCCAATATTACATTGGTGCAACCACAAACCTCCCAAGAAGAATCAAGGAACATGATAAGTTATGCAAACCAGGCACAAAATATAAGAAAGTTGTAAAGATATTGTTTGTCCAAGAATGTAGTTCATTCGGCAAAGCGCGTAGCGCAGAACACAAGCTGAAAAAATATAAAAGCAGGACAGTATTGAACAAGATCATCAAAGACGGCTTCATGAAAAGTATGGATCGTTAGCTCAATTGGTAGAGCAGTGGCCTTTTAAGCCATTGGTTCCGGGTTCGAGTCCCGGGCGATCCACCAAAAAAACTTCAACCTTATGGTTGTTTTTTTGTTTAGTTCAAAAAAATATTACTGCATTATCTTGATAAATACATCTGAAGGGATATCAACTTTACCCATTTGCTTCATCCTTTTCTTTCCCTTTTTTTGTTTATCTAGGAGCTTATTTTTTCGAGTTACATCTCCTCCGTAGAGGTTGGCTGTGACATCTTTTCTCATAGCTGAGAGTCTCTCTGAGGCTATGATTGATGAGCCGATAGCGGCTTGTATTTTTATCTCAAAGTTTTGTCGTGGAATAAGCTCTTTTAGTTTCGATACGATCTTCCTAGCCACAGCTTGAGAGCTTGGCTTGTATACTATAGTACTCATAGCCTCCACTTTGTCTTCTGCTACCAAGATATCAACTTTAGCAAGATTACCAGCTCTGTTTTCAATAAAATCGTAATTCATTGACGCATAGCCCGAAGACAAACTTTTTAGCTGATCATAGAAATCTGTTATGATTTCGGCCATCGGTATTTCGTAACTCAGAACCACTCTTCTTTCATCCAGGTAATCAGTATTTTTGTATATCGCTCTCCTGCTCTGACAGAGATCCATGATAGAGCCGACGTACTCTTTGTTGGTGATAATCTCCAAACTTGTCCATGGCTCAAGGATGGATTCATATCGACTAGAATCGGGCAATTCTGATATTTTTTCAACTACTTTCTCCCCGCCATCCTGCATAATTAATTTATAAACTACGCTTGGGGTAGTGATAACTAAATCAAGATCCGATTCTCTCTCTAATCTCTCTCGAACAATATCAAGATGCAACATACCCAAAAACCCGCAGCGAAAACCCTGTCCGAGCATATCTGAACGTTCCGGTTCGTATTCAAGTGCTGCATCGTTTAGCTTTAGTTTTTCTATCGCCTCTTTTAGATCTGGATATCTATCGCTTTCGGTACAGAATATGGATGCAAAAACAAACGGCTTAACTTTTTTGTATCCAGCAAGAGGGGAATCGGCTGATTTTTTCTTGAGTGTTATGGTATCACCAACGCGCGCTTCTGAAACTTCCTTGAACCCGGTGATAGCGTATCCGATTTCTCCCGCCGATAGGGGAGAGTGGGGAACATAGCCCGGAGAGAATATGCCTATCTCTTCTACTTTGCTTAAACTTTTTGTTTGCATTAGTTTTATTTCGTCTCCATTTTTTATACTACCCTTCTTCACCCTGAAGTAGGCAACCACTCCCCTATAGTTGTCATAAACAGAATCGAAAATCAGCGCTTTTAGCTCTTCCCCCTCCTCTACTTTGGGGGCTGGCACTGTTTCAATTATTTTATTAAGGATTTTTTCTGCACCTTCTCCGGTTTTTGCAGAAGCCTGAATTATATCTTCCTTTTTACAACCCAGTAGTTTTACAATTTCGTTTGATACTTCCTCCACTCTAGCCGCTGGAAGATCGATTTTGTTTAGAACTGGAATAATCTCTAAATCATGCTCAATCGCCGCATATAAAGTTGATAGTGTTTGTGCCTCCACTCCCTGAGTGGCGTCCACCAAAATAACCGCTCCCTCCACAGCAGCCAAAGAACGTGAAACTTCGTATGAAAAATCGACATGGCCCGGAGTATCTATCAAGTTTAAAATATAATCCTTGTAGTTCATGCGAACTGGTGTCAACTTTATGGTGATACCACGCTCTCGCTCCAAATCCATCTGGTCCAATATTTGCTCTTTCATATCTCTTTTTTCCACAGTATTTGTTAACTCCAAAAGACGATCGGCCATGGTAGATTTTCCATGGTCGATATGTGCAATAATGCAAAAATTTCTGATGTTATTTTTATTCATAGCAAGTATTGATATTAGCACACTTTGCGCACTATTAGTAGCTAAGCCCTAAAGTCTTTTAGTATTTTGATATTATCTACATCTCCACGGCCCTTATTGCTAGGAGTTTCAATTATTCCACAAACATCTTTTAACTTGGGGTGATTTACAATATATTCGAAAGCTTCTTTGCCGATAAATCCCTCTCCGATGTCAGCATGGCGATCTTTCTTTGAATTTAGCTCTACAGCAGAATCGTTCAAATGCAGGCAGACTAGTCTGCTTATACCAAGAGATGAATCAATTTTGTTCAACAGATCATCAATGCCCACTTTGTTGCTTATGTCGTAGCCCGATCCAAAAGCATGAGCAGTATCCAATGTGATTTTTAATCTATCCGAGCCAACGGCATCAATTATCTCTGCCAATTCTTCTATAGTGTCGCCGATGATATTTCCAGAGCCTGCAGAATTTTCGAGTATTAGAAAAGGCTTTTTTGGTGATTTTGCTAAAACCTCTTTGATTGCGCTTACTACTTTTGGAAGTACTTCGCTAAATTCTGCGCCTTTTGTAGAACCCACGTGAAAGTTGACTCCGAGCGCTCCCAGCTTTTCAGCTTTCTCCATATCATCAACCAGAGTTTTTATTGACGATTCTAAATTGAAAGGATTTGAAGATGCTAGATTAATAAGGTATATGCTGTGAATTATTATCGGGTGGATATTTTTCACTTTATTCAGCTCAACAAACTTTTTTATCTCCGCCTCATCTATCTCCATCGGATTCCAGCGCTGTGGTGCATTTACAAAAATCTGCATGCATTCACAACCAATATCAGCCGCTCGTGTTACGGCTTCTGAGAAAGGTTTTCTTGTAGAAACATGTGCTCCAATTTTCATTTTATTTTCCCCGAATATATGTTATTTATCATATCATGAAACTTTTTCTGACCTCCGCAAGAAGGGTGACGAACGTATATCGATTTCTGCCCGATGTTTTTAAGAGCTATCTCGGCGACCCTTCCAATTGAAATGATTCTCGACGGCTTGAACCAATCAATTAATATCTCAAGATATTTGCTCCCTATTTTAACTTCTTCTTTATTGGGAATCCTATTGGAAAAAGGTTTATTTTTTGGGTAGCAATGGAAGGGGTACGCGTTGAATGTTAACGGATATGAGCCCACCCTTTTCATGGCTTCATATATATTGATTATTGTTCGAGGGGCCTCAAGTTCTCTTTTAGGGGAGAAGTAAATTCTTTTGACCCAATCTTTTTCGACAGTTTGTTGAAGTCGTTTTCTGAATAAAGAAATACTCCGCTTCGCCTTGTTCCGTTGTGACCTGCAGATTCTCCAACCCATAAGTCGGTGACATTTCTTTTCCTTTGAGCGTCCAAATAGCTGATTAAATTCTTTTTTCTGATTTTATCAGCATTGGGCAAATCATACTTCGTGCAAACTTCTGAATATTGATTGAAAACATTTTCCCCACCCTCCCTAGACAGCATGTTTACAAAGTTCTCTGCATTCATATTAATCTTCCAATACTGACTTGTTGCCTACTTTAATAAACTCCACACTCAAATCATCTGTATCTATTAAAGCAGCATGTCCATGCTCCGAAGAGGCCAATTTAACGATCTTTGTACTACCGAGATATGCTGTGCCCCATTGGTGATGAATATGCCCGCAGATATGAACCTTTGGCGAATCAAGCAAATTCTTTTTTTGACCGATAGGGGAGTGGGTATCATTTTTTGACCAGTTATGAACTCCCGGTGGCGGCACATGAGAAATAAAATATGTTCCCCCTATTTTTATCTGTTCTTTTATTTTTTCTCCCTGGTACTGCCCAGCCCACGATGCAGGGGAGCCCCCTACCCCAGTTATTTTTTCGCAGCCTACTTCCGCCACTCTCCCCTCTACCGACCTGATAGCTGCTTGCAGTTTATAATAGCTCCTCCCAAAATCGTTGTTCCCAGGCACCCAATAAAAAGGAATATTTAAATTTTTAAATTTTTCTATCGCTTTCTCAGCATACAGAATGGGTTCACCCATATTTACAAAATCACCCGCAAATATGACCGCGTCTAGTTTATTATTTTTAATATAATGAACAATATTGTCTAGCGATTTATTATTTGCATGTAGGTCTGAGAATAGAAAAAACTTCACTCCTGCCTCACATTTCCCGTTACTTCGATATAATCAGTGAAACTTTTCACATCTGAAAATTCAATATTTCCCGTTTGGTTTAGTTTATTGTTGACCGAACTTATTATGTAGTCGTTAAGAGCTTCCTTTATTGTGGCGGGCAAGTTCACAAAACCGGCGTTTGCATCTGATATTTTTAGCTCCAACTTCTTATCAACAATCTCTGGAACGACTAACACTTCAACTGAAAAAGAGAGAATACTATCAGATGTTTTTCCCTTTATGACTATCCCTCGCTCCTCTATCTCAAGCGTTGCTTTTTTGAGTGGAAAGTTTGGATTATCAACCCCCATAAACTGCGCCATCTCCTCTTCGAAAATTTTAGTAACTATCGCTTCACCACTCTCTTTGCCCTCAAACTTATCTTGAAAATAATCCCCGATATGCTCATCTTCAATTTCGTACGAAGAAGTAGGAAGTTCCAGCTCATAGTTGGTGTTTAAATTATTTTTTGTCCAGATTAATCCCCAAACAATAAGTAAAAAAATAATCACCAAGGTGATTATAATTAGCGGCAAAGAGCAGGAAG
>Ga0307992_1002414_pt1 | contig 10652 bp, 15 predicted proteins | sample EllFjometagen133_FD_203162 | JGI IMG/M metagenome (GOLD analysis project Ga0307992, IMG submission 203162) | Marine microbial communities from Ellis Fjord, Antarctic Ocean - #133 | ecosystem: Environmental > Aquatic > Marine > Unclassified | place: Southern Ocean | collected 2014-10-08
CCTTGCTGGCCACAGCCGTCCGAGTCTGTCTGCCGGGCCGCAATGGCCCGCCGCAGGTTGCTACCCTCGTAGATTAGACCGCGAACGCCGCCTTCGACTCTGTAGGTTTTCATCGTGTTCTCCTGGTTAGTGATTAAATTTGGCCAGCACAATTGCCAGTCCGTTTTCCTCGCTTTGGTCGCCGGTCGCCCATAGCAGGGCCTCTGCGTATGTGATGGCATCCATGTACAATTCATCGTGAAGTGAATCGATAATAGCTAACGGTAGATCGTCCCGATTAATCTCCGTGTGGATGCCGTCACGAGAATCGGCGATTTCGTTAAGCAGATCGATAGCGGTTTGGATTTCTTGCTCAGTCCTCATTTTTGCCACCTCCGCATTTGAGCGTCACCGTCAGCCGCCACTCCATCTGGTTTTCCGGCGTCTCGTCGGTAAATCCCCATACGTCGACCCGGTCGTCGTCCAGATCGCAACTGTCGATCTCGCCCTCGTAGATTTGGTCCAGGTCAACCAGCAAATCGGCCGAATCGCCAATGTACTCGGCATTAGTGATTTCGCTGAGCGATCGGCTGCGGCTGATTGCATCGGTCAGGCTTTTTTCGTTTTTGAAATTCATCGTTCATTCTCCTGGTTAAGTGGTTAAGCCTTCGCCCTGACAACCAGGGCGACCAAGCACACCCTCCGTAGAGGGCGCGTTTGGGGTTACTCCGTCGGGTGCAGTTCAATGTTGGCGTCAACCAAATCTTGCCCGTCGCCCGTAATCTCCTCGGGCCGTGCGATCCGGCCATGATCGTCGACGATTTCGACTACGAGCCGCGATGGACGGTAAGTGTGATCGTAAGTGTACGCCAACAAGCAGTCGCTCTCCCTCTCGGCTGCTTGCACTGCCGCGCGAACGTGAGCCTCGGCGCGGTGAATGTCATCGAATGTTTCGCAGAGCCCTGAGATGGGCCATTCGCAGGTGATTGTGATCGTGCGCGAATTCGCCCGGATCGACTCGGTGAATCGAATGGTTCCGGCGATCTGTAGGTGATTTTGCAGAGTACCTGCAAGTTGGCGAGTGAAATCATAGTGGGATACGGCTGTGGCTGTCATCGTTCGTTCTCCTGAGTAAATGGTTGTCCTTGCCCCTCACTTCTATCTCTTATTATATGGCGATCGTCCCATGAGTCAATAGGGCTGCACTCCCATTTCCCGGATTTCCTCGGAATATCCAAAATCCACCCGATCTAGCGGGAGCGGTTGGGATTTGCTTGCTAGCCGCCAGAATGCTACAATGCGCGCACTATGAACAAATTAGAGATCACCAACCGGATCGAGCGGCAGGGCCTACGCGCCGCCGCCGAAGCCTATCGTGAGGAAGTTCGGCTGCGGCTAATGGCCAAGGCTGATACGGGTGCAGGCGTCATCAAGAAAGATCGGGCTGCCGTCGTTGCGGCTTCGTGGGCCGAAATGTGGGGCAAATTCGGCCCGATTGTCGAGGCAGCCGAAGCCAAAGCAACTGCCGAGGCTAAAACCAAAGTGGAAACCGCCGAGCCGTCAGCCCCACAACTTGTCGGCCTGCCGCCGTTTTCCGAAGATCTGCTCGATCCAAACTACTCGGAGCGAGATCCCGGCCGACAACTCAGAGACTCACTACTCTGGGCTGCAATGGAATGGATGAGAGTAATCAGCGACACCGACGACGGACCAGTAGCAAATCTCACAGCCGCTAGCGTTCCGCCGCCAACTCCGTTCGCGCTGCTGGTTCTATCCACCTACGCGCTCGGCAATATCGATAAACGGCGCGAGCTAATCACTAGGGCACTCGCATTCGCTGTCAAATCTCACGATGATCCAGCCGATAATCCCGATGCCGACAACGAGCAACCCGGTGGGTTCCTGGATTCGATAAAGTAGATCGATCTATGGCCAGCCATAGTCCAGCCATAGTCCAGTCACATCTCGCCACACCCATCGGTAGGGTGCATCTGGCTATATCCGCCGAATCCCGCTACATAGCGGGGGAATACGAGGCTCTCACGTCGATGCTAAGGGCCTGCCAGCGTTATAGGCGATAGATATTACATAGCGATAGAGGTGGGGCGTAGGAGGCGAATCGGGGGAGCGTTACACTGGTGTAACAGGCGTTACAGTGGTGTAATGGAGGCAACATCCTAATGGCACAGCCATGCCATCTGGTAGTCGTTTGCACTGCTGGGCACACGCACGCGAGGTTGTGAGAGGGCTGTGTACAGGCTGTGTGTGAGCTGCATATATGTGCAGGCTGTGTGATTCCAGGCTGCTGCCCCCCACACCTGGGCCATCTATCACAGTTTCCATACAAGGTGTGATAGAATTGGATGCACCTCTACCACTCATGGGTGCAGGTGTATATGCTGTAAGAGTGCAGCGATGCAGAAGCGTGATAGAATGGCCGACTTCGATCAACAGCGAGTCGATGTACATGGATAAGGAAGCCGATGCGATTTCGCGGTTTTTGCCCATGACCCCACCCCTTCGGGTGGCTACGGTACTACGTTAACCCCATCTCGGCATTTACTACTTCCCGCTACACTATTACCCCCCCTTTTTACTTGCGTCGAAACTACCGGCTTATTTTCGTCGCTTTTCGTCGCTTGTCTTATTCTGCGTCGAGTGCGAGCGGTGCCTGAGTGCGATCTTAGCGTGCTGAGACCTTGCACCCTGCCTGCCTGCCCCGGCACGTTATTTAGAGTCGCAGCCAACACACCCTATGGGTCATCCTTCACGACGGAACCTCGGTATAGATGCGGCCATGTAGATGCTGTGGTTCAGGCAGCATTTTCCGGGGTTTTCTAAGCCTCGGCTACTCGTCTCCGCGTATTTCGTGAGTTGACTGGTTGCGAGGGCAACTGCCATGACCCATTAACTACATTTGGCCAACCACTCGCAGGTCTACCTAGGTGCAGCCTTGCCTATCGCCAATTTGGGCTATTGCGTGTACTTAGAGGGTATACCAGAAACTGGGGTTGCTAGTCAAGTTTGAAATAAAGCAGATGCCTAATTGACGGCTACGGTTATCGTCCCTACTTCCGTCTTGCGTACTCGTACTGGGCCCCGCTATCAGGCTTAATCCGGACTCTCAGGGCTTGGAGCCGGAAATCTGCTCGACAATTCATTATCTACACCCTCGCATCTCTCTTTCCCTGGCCAATTCGATATACCCCGTCGTGACCAGCCCCAGGTTGATCCATTGGTCTTCGGTGCGGTGAAGAGGCCCAAGTATCTTGCCGTATTGAACCTGCGACAAGACATACGTCAACCCGTTAATCTGACACTGTTTCCGCCATAACTTATCGTGCAGTTCCTCGTCTAGATCCTCGTCTAGCTCCTCCAGTGGGTTCAGTCCTTCTTCATCGCACCATGAACACCCATCCTTACAATATGGGCAGGTACGGAACTCATCAGCTAGATCTTTGTTCATATTGAACGTGTCGGCGTATGCCCTTGCCACGTAAGGGCCGCCCCCTTGGCTGCTATATCTCGCCCATTCGTTACCTTTCGGATCGACTACCACGGCCGCCATGGAATCTTCGTTGTCGTTCCAACACAACTCGACGATCCACTTGCCGGTAGCTTTGTGTTTATTGCGTCTAGTATATTTAGTGTGTTTAGTGTGTGCAGTGTGTTCAGTACCACGGCATTCCATGTTTTTTCCTCACCAATTAGACTTTAGTTTTTGTTTACTCAGATCCTTGAGATACTGGGCACGCCGAAACGCGGTCGATGATTTTGCGACATCGTTTTCCTGGACGTTCATTACGTTGATGTTCTTTCGCTTTTGCAGATCCCCGTACTGGTCATATAGGGTCAAGGAAACGTACCACGCTATCGCATCGGAGATGCAGTTATGAACCAGAACACCTTGCGCAAAATACTCTGGCGTCTCAGCTACGCTTAGATTGTAGACGGCGCGCTTCCCTGCGAAGGGCCTTACGGCTGTCACAAAGGTGTTTGTTTGCACACTTGGGGCTACAAAACCTATTTCTGGTGTTTTGCCAATGTTTGTAGGCTGCACCGCACTGTTCGCACTCGTGGTCGTAGATCGCTTTATGGCGATGCCATTCAAGGTGTTTGCCAGTACCGTGAATCTTTCCGTGTTCTGAAGGAGTGATGCATGCAAGATTCGAAATATCGTTATTGCTCTGGTCGTCATCCTTGTGATGTATGAGTCGCCCTTCCGGAACAGGTCCATTATGGTGCTCCCAGACGGCAACGTGAAGCGAGATCTTCTTTCCGTTCCCATATTCACGCCGGCCCCAGAAGTACCGCCTTCGATGCTTCTGCTTGGCATTAGTGTTGCGGTGGTACTTTCTCCCGTTGAACACGATGGTTTCCGTGCTCGGGTCGCACTTGTATACTCGCCCTCGTACTGATTCTGCTGACATGATTGTTCCTTGCCTTGTGGATGTTGCGGTGCCCATGCCAACAGTGTATCCGACCGCGTCAGAGATGACAAGTCCACCCATGACTTGTTTTCTGTCCATACAGGATGACTCCCGGTCCCAATCAGTGACCGGCCATTCGACAACTCCACCTTTAATACATGTTCTTCGCCTGTTTTCCCACAGGCTAACACTGGCCGAAGCCCATCGCGAGTCCACACCAAATCTCCGGGGGATAATTGCTCAATAGGCCTTTCCCCATGCTCCGTCATAATCAGTGTTCCAGCCACGAAGCACCTGTCGCCATGTGCGGCGCCGGCCCCGCTGGAGTCCTTTTTGTTTTTCGCTGCCACATGGAAAGGTTCACCGGCGGCGTCACGTTCGTACTGGCGAAGTTCCTCGATAGCGTCCTTGTCTGGGTTGTCGTAATTACCTTCCAGGAGTGCCTGCCGGTATGGTCCTAGCAGATCGCTGCGTTTCTGCGTCCAGTAGCCTGGTTTTCCGGTATTTCGCTCATGGAGCATGGCGTCTTTTGGTTTCCGGCGGAAATAGTTGAGGAAATTGGTACGTTCGATTTGCACTTGAAATTCCTTGCCGCCGGGGCCGTTTGCTTCCCACACCAAATACGCTGGATTGCTGCTATAGTTTGTAAACCACCGGCATAAGGCGACAGCCAGTTTCGCCAATTCGTAGGGTAGTATTAAGGGCGAGGCGAATCCGAACACCTTTTTCCCTATTCGCCGGTCCAGGACGGTGATGCTGGAGTTACTGCTTCCATCACCTCCACCGCCGGCAGCGATATCGCAGGCCACGATGTATTCGCCCAGTGGTGGGCGTCGTCGGATATCCAGTTCCGTCCAGAGTTTGAAGCGGCCGTCTGGGTTTTCACTCCAGCTTCCCATGAGCGTTTTCGGGTCCACGTAGAATTCTCCCACCAATCGCGGACGGACGCACTGATTTAGCAGCCGATTGACAAGTGCGTCGGCAAAATAGCGGGACACTGACATGCCGAAGTTCATGTCGTATTCTTGTGCTATCAGCACCGGGTCGGCACCTTGGCGTAGACTTTCTTCATCGTACCACTGTGAGCGGAACTGATCGTTAGTGAGATCATAGCCACGCTCGTTCAGACGTGCCTTGAGCCGGTCCCAATTCTCGTGGTTGAGGTACTTCTCCGGGAGTGGACCGTACTTCTCTTTATCCACGGCCTTCGGCTTGCCTTTGACGATCCGGTAGAGGCCGCTATTCTGCGTTGGATTATCCCACCATGCCAGCGTCAATACCGGTTCTTCAATGGTTTTATCGTGAATGATCTTCGAGAATTCCCCGTCCATTCCGAACGGGGTCGAGAGGCACACACGGCAGCGCGTAATCGGCTGAGTAGACGCCATCGCGTCCTTGTCTTGAGGGCGTGGATGTTTACCGTGTTCGTCCATGAAGAACACCAATGCACGTCCGCCCGTAGCGACGTTGGCTGTGCAGGCGAAGAAAGCGATTACCGTTTCGCCATCGGCTCTGGTGAACGTGTGGTCGGTCCTATTTCGGTTCCAGTCCTTCCTCTTTTCACCCACCATCCATTCCGGCAGCACCCCGATAAGCCAATCGAGCTTCGCACCTAATGAGTTCATGTCGCCGGGCTTGTCGGCAGCATCTAGATCCTTGCTCACGAAGTTCACGATGGCTCCCCGACGGAACAGCCATAGCCATATAGCGATGAGGACAACTAGCCAGCTAGCACCCTGGGCGCGGGACTTAACTAGCCGCACATCGCGTTTTCCGAGCACCTTTAAGATGTGGTCCACCACCGGAATTTGGTGCGGCCAAGGCAGGAATGGCACCTTCGTGTCGAATTCTGTCGCGTTATCGTCAAGTACCCGCGGTTCGTGAACGCAGCAAAACCCGTAAGCGAAATACCAGAAATCTTTTCGACATCGTTCCGAAATCAACTCTCGCAGCTTGCGTGCGTCCGGGTGGTCGCGGCTGCAATAATCTATGGTTTTCTCCCGCCATAGCTTATTCTCGGCCGGATCGTCGGGAATGATTTCGTAGGAGTAGTGGTATTCAGGCATCATGATCCTTAAAAGAATTTAACTTGCCATTGCCAGATATGAAGTCCACACTTTTTCGCACCACCGCAAAGTGAGGGGTGTTTTATTGTATCTTTGAACCATACTCCATGGCTAAATAGCCTGAACCAAAACATGCCATCGGAACAACACCAATCAATGGCGGTTTTTATAACCTCGTATTTTCCATCAGTGGTTTCGTTGGTTATTGACCAACCACTGAACACCATCCACCCTACATCTTCAGCGGATACAATTTTTTTCGCCATCGAATTTTACCTCCGTTTTTTGAATATCTACCCCGGTCCAAATTACAACAACTCTTTCGGATCTACCCCAATCGCATCGGCGAATCGCAGCAGCATCGCCACGCTCGGATTTGTGCCATTGAGAAACTGACTAACCGACTGACGGGCAGATTCCGGGGGGTATCCCATCTTTAAGCCTATTTTCTTGTAGGATAGGCCGGATTCTTTAGCCAATCGTCTGGCTCTTATGATGATTTCTTGTGTATTCATTTCGGGAATTATAGCATGACTGGACTTTTTTGTAAATGTGGGTATTGACATCAGGCGATACGATGCTTAGAATTGCAGATGTTGTCACCCTTAACCAATGGAGAGATGAAATGAGAACTTTGTTTACTGCAATGTTGATTGTTGTTGGCGTTTCGTTCTGCTCGATCATGGCCCAGGAAGCCAACGCCAGGTATCCCTACAGGTCTTATGGGTACAGAAACTCATATAGCCACTACAACTACCGCTACCGCCGTAGCAACCCCTACGTGGATCATGCCCCAAGGATCTACGATTATAGGGGACGGTATCGCGGCAAGTTGAGCAACAACCGTTACGATCCTGATTCGATCTCGAACCCTATCGGCCGATTCGGGAATAAGTATTCAACGGATAGTGTCAACAACCCGTATAACACCAACAATTACTAAGCAAGATTGATTTACGTGCGGTTAGGAAGTGCAATATCAGTAAAGCCGCCGGGCCTCTGCCGCAAGGTACGCTATCTCTCGGCGACTCTTTTACGTGCGGCTAGGGTATGCAGCCCGAAAGGCCGAAAGCCTATCGGCCCGCCGCACCATCTTTCACTTTAGGCGCCAGACGGAGTTTGCCTGTTTTTGATATTAATGCTACAATGCTATCGTTAAACAAACGAAGCCCGCGCGATATTGCGTATCGCAGACGGGCTTCTCAACACCACTCGACTTTATAGGAGACGAGCAATGTCTAATGTAGATTCTACCATCCCTGCTGGCTTTCGGCAAATCCCCGGTTTTCCGCGATATGCTATAGCGGAAGACGGAACTATTCTTTCTATTTGTAGGCGAGGAAGGGGGGCGGACGTTCTTTGGGAAGAGGCAAGGCGTCTCTCTACCCCTGTAGCCCCTCGTGGCTACCAAATCTGCATTTTGTGCAATGGACACGGGAAAAAGACAGCAACAGTCCACACGTTGGTGCTGACAGCGTTCGTGGGGCCGCGCCCCGAAGGAATGGAGTGTAGGCATCTCGACGGAAACAAGCAAAACAATCACCTATCGAACTTATGCTGGGGTACAACATCTGAAAACCACGATGACAGGAAGCGGCATGGTGTAGCAAAGCAAGGCGAAAAATCACATTTTGCCAAGTTGACAGAAGATGATGTGCGAGAAATTCGACAACGCCATGCAGACAGAGAACTTTACCGCGTCTTGGCCTCGGACTTTCACGTCTCAATCCACGCCATTGCACACATTGTCCGTCGGAACTCCTGGAAACACCTTCCATCTCCCAAACAGGAGGTGATCTGATGCGCAGCCAACCACTTTCACGCGACGAGGCCAAAGCACTAATTGGCACCTGCAGTGATACGAACGCGGGTATCCGCGACAGAGCCGTGTTTACCGCACTATGGCGAGGTTCGATGCGGATCGGAGCCACGCTTCGGATCATGCCATCGGACATTGATTGGAATAACAATTTAGTGATAATCCAGCGGGACAAGGGGGGGAAGAGCCGTACCATCGTATTGGACGCTGAAGCCATGGATGTGTTACGAATCTGGTCCGAACGTCGGAAGGTACTGGGCGTTAATGGACATCATGTGTTTTTTTGTGCCACTAACAAGCAGGCCAGGGGGAATCAACTCGATTCCAGCCAATTTCGGCATCGGATCAAGAAAATGCAGAAGAAGGCTGGAATAGAGAAGCGGTGCCATTGCCATGGTCTTCGACACACAGCGGCGAGCGAATTGGCCGAAGAGGGATTTTCCCTGACGACTATTGCGGCCCAACTGGGCCACGTCCATGTAAGCACAACATCGAGATACATCCATAGGCTACGACCAGACCTCACGGACGAGAGGCTAAAACAACGATCATGGTAAATGTTTCCATATACGACGTAACACGACCAGCGAAATTAAGGACTTTGATACCTGGAATTCGTCCGCTAGGGTCTGCTGACGTTCCCCTCGTCCGTATCGTGTCCTTATTTCTCGAACGGCGTCGTCGGTCAGTTTGGCTTTACTGTTTTTTTCTCCGAGGCTGTCTGTCCCGTGCAACTTCCTATCGTTTTGGTTTTCCGAGGGGGTGCCCCATGCGAGGTTTGAAACATGATTATTGAGTTTGTTTCCGTCGATGTGACGACACTCCATCCCGTCAGGGCACGGGCCAACGAATGTGGCAAGCACAAGTCTGTGAATGGCAAATGTGCGTACCCTGCCATTTCCTTCGCAAGGACCGCACGTCAGATAACCAGTGGAACTGCTTATTGTAAGCGAAAGCCGCTTGGCATTGTTCCATTCTCGGTTGGCACCCTTTCCGCCTCTGCAAATCGAAAGGACGATCGTCCCCTCTTTGTTTATGGCGTATCGCGGAAAGTCGGGAATCTGGCGGAATCCAGCAGGAATGGTAGAATCGACATTAGACATTGCGTTGCTCCTTCTAAGCAGCGTGGTGTTGAGAAGCCCGTTTGCGATTCACAAGATCGCGCGGGCTTCGTTTACGTGATAGAGGATAGTGTATCAAAATGAACGAGAAATTGAAAGAAAGGGAGTGGTGATAATGGATAACGCGCCCGAACCCGATCCCAACGAAGCCATCCAACAACTCGCCATCGCTATCGGCGCCTTGACCATTTCCCTCATTGACAAGGGGGTAGTTACGCAGGCAGAATACGACCAGGCTCACGCACAGGCTACAGTTATCATTGACCAGGAATACGCCCGAAAACGGGACCAGCAAGGTAAAGGAAAATCATAATGCAATCACCGCCCAATATGCCCCAATTTGGTGGTAAAGTGCCAATCATTGGCCAGCAACAGCAACAACAGCAGCAGCAAATGCAGTCGCAGGTCAGTGCGGCCATCGGGCAAATCGCCCTGGGAATCTATTCCCATCTAGCTACCGCTCACGTTGGTACGCTGGACAAGCATCAGGCTCTCGACCAGGACAAACTCAGACGGATGGCTAAAGACGCCCAGATAGCGGCCCATTGTTATTTTGAGGCGATGGGGGTCATCGCGAAGCAAGAGGATCAAGGGGGCGAGGGATGAAGAATGAAATGAAAGACGAAGAAAAAACCATTCAACAACTCCAGAAGGCAAACAGTCAACTGGTGGCACAGCTAAATCGTGCGCTCGGTGAAAAGCGACAAGCCAATGTATTTCCGCGACAGTTATGCCAACTGGGGGCGAACCTTAAACGAAACGGGTCGAACATCGACCCCAACCCGCTGGCCGATGACTGTTTTGCGGCGGCAATGGAATATGTGTCTATGAGTAGACTTGCAAAGCACTGTCAAGAGTCCGAACGCGATGCTCATTGTGAATTACAGAAGATCGCCTGTATTCTAGATACCACCGTGAAGGATTTGCCATGCGAAGCAGAGAGGCTAATGCACACCTCACACGTTAGGGATTTCCTCGTCGAACGTATTCTTTATATGGACAGCCGCACACGCAACATAATTCAAAAGGCCAGGGACACTTATTACTGTTCAACGCTTGATTTTGTAGCGAGACTCTCCGACAAGCAATTTCTTTCTCTGCCCGGTTGCGGCACAAACTTGTTGGCTAAAATACGCCTGGCTCTGTCGATGGAATCCGTTGATTCCGTCAATAATGAAGGCGCGTACGAAGATATTTAATGGGGATTTCAAGTGAAATTCAAGCAATACCTCAACCT